>ERZ1503853.237-NODE-237-length-21882-cov-4.110460_pt1 | contig 21882 bp, 26 predicted proteins | sample MGYA00572260_ERZ1503853 | MGnify/ENA primary metagenome ERZ1503853 (study PRJEB39906, sample SAMEA3182114) | gut metagenome | biome: human; feature: gut; material: Stool; isolation source: human stools | place: Canada | collected 2013-06-10 ...
CAATCTTATCGGCGTTTAAGTTGAATATATCGTTATCAATTCGTTCAATCATTGCCTGATTGGGTATTTGCTTCCAGCTGCCGATATTTGTAAACGTCCCGCCCTGGAACTCCCACGTTTCTACCTTACCATCTGAATTGATGAATGACACCTTCAGCCCGATATTTCTAAGTTCCTGCGGAACTTGGGCAATAGCGCCTTCCAGACTGTACTTGTTACTCCCGTCAATTCCCGAAGTAGGATGCTGGATGGAAACATTATACTCGGTGATGTAGTTCATATAGTCAGTGCTGCCACCGGTGCCACCACCAGTGCCGATGTATTTCTTCAATGTAGCGGTACTCATTGAACCGTTGCTACTACCTTGCTGAAAAGGTATCAGCTCGTTTCCGGTTAAGTTCTCCTTTTGAGGGAGTTCTCCTATTTGTAATCCTTCTGCCATATCTTTTTATTTTTTATCATTTTATTTTTTGTTATCTGCAAGTAATATCGGCTCTTCGTTAGCCAACAATAACGGAGTGCCATCCGATAATAATAAATACCTTCCATCAGGGGATGGGTTTGGTCCCGGTTTATTATCCTTGATATATGAATACCCTATAGTAAGTATACCGATAGTAGGAATACCGATTATAGGGATGCTGATGTTGGGGATAGTGATTGGGTTCATAGGCTATCCCTCTTTAATCATTTTGGCTTCCAATACTTCGGTAGCACTCTTGATTGTGACGTTTATGCCATTCGCTATCCCCACGATACGGAAAATAGAGTCGGAGGCATCGTTGTTGTCACGCACGTTAGGATACAATGTCACGGGCTTCATGCTCTCGATATTGGCAAATACAGTCACCATTCCGCCCTTGTTCTTTATCTGTATGGTAACGGGATTACTGTCACTGACAAACGTTGCGTAATACGCTGTTTTGCCTTCTTCTTGTTGAAATGATAAAACTTCTGCTGCCATGATGTTTACTTTTTAGAGTTTCAATACCTGGTTTCTGTTTCCTTCTCTTCGGTGGCTGACGTGTACCCATGAGAAGTTTTTCTCATCAATAACCTGGTCGAAGGGAAGTTTCAATTCTTGTATAAGATTAAACAGTCTTTTGTTCTCTTTCGGGGTGTTCGGCGTACCGACAATATCGGCAGCACACCCGTTCATGTGGTCGCTCGTTTTAGAGCCGCCTACTGCTTTATTAAGAGCAGGGCAACGGTATCCGCTTGTCACTGTGATAGGTTTTCCGTAAGCTTCTCTTAACGGGTCGAGAACATTGTCAACCAACGCTTGTGCATTGGGAAGCAGTTCTTTCGGCAATATGTTGTCTATGGCTTTCTTATCAGCCGTTTCGCTTTTAACCAGTTCTGCAATTGTAAAGTATCTCATGTTATTCCTCCTTTCTAAAATATTTGTCATAAACTAAACGAGCCACCCATCCGGCAACAACACCGACACCGAATGATACGACAGTAGTCAGGTTCACCCAAAACGGTGTGTAGTGCATGTAAAGCATAACTCCCACGATGATAGCGATAACAATCCCTGCGATAATCAGTTTCTTTTTCATTTTGTTACTCCTTATCTTTCATTCAAATTGTGATAAAATTCTAATCTTATATTCGCATAGACCGACTCTACATTCGTGTATGCCCTCCCGTTGTTCGCTCCGTTTTCATTGTAAATCTCCGCTTCAACGGCTTTGGCAACCTGTTCTATCCATTTCCTTTCCGTGTATTCGGAAAGCCTGTTCCCACGATACGAAAAGCAGTCAAGTTTTGAATTCCTGTCCTCGTGTATGTTTGTAAGCAATGTACGTATCTTTCTTGCAGTAGCTTCCTTGTCTGATATATGGTTTTCTTCACGCACTTTCTTGATAATACGGCACACCTTCTCAACGGAAAGGTCGAAGAATACATTGCTTAGCGTTTTTATACGCAGCTGCGTTTCGGGCATGAGACTTTCCGATAGCACGTTCAACCGCTCGTTCTGCGCACGGGTTTCTTCCAATAGCTGCCTCATGGTGTCTTTATAGTCTTGGTTTATCTCTTTCTGTGATGTCATAAGCTGGTTTACCATATTCATAAACCAACGGAAACACGCCACCATCAACAAGGCTGATAACACAAGGAAAAAACCTGCGGTTATAGCCATCATTCCGAAATCACTAATCCCCTTACTTGTTTGAAGGGCTGCATTTACAACTTCTGTACTCATCTTATCGTTATTTGTCAATTATTCATATCTTTGTGTCTCTTATCAAATAAGCGAACTACTGTCATTCCGTTTTGCTCGTGAGAGTAGGACGGGATTTTTATATCTTGCCGTAGTATCTGAACCATGCACCCCATTTACGTTCTTTCAAGTAGTTCGGATTATCCTGGTTGAGTTTGGCTTCCATCTCAAATGCGCTCGCTCGATAGGCGTTTTTATTGACCTTACCGTCCCCAATCTTGCTGTCTGTAAACAGGTGGTACACGAAGCTCACAAACCATTCTGCCAAATAAAGCAGATAATAGAAAGACGGGGTAAGTAACAGCCACCATGCACTGACATGGAACGCCAGCAATACGGACGGGATAGCCGCTATCTCCATACACTCGAAGAACTGTTTCTGATGTGTCCGTTCATGGCGTATGGTTGTTTCGGACAACTCTTTCAACTTCGTAAGGATAAAGCCGAAGAGCATTATAGTTGTGTAATTGCCAAAGAGGATAAGTTTGGCTAATTTGCTGTTGTAGTAGATTGTTTTCATATACATCATCTTATTTATTCATTATAATCAAAAACAAAAAGTACATAATCTAAATCATCAAAATCGCCAGCAATAAAACTTTGAATAGCACTTCCAGGTTGACATATATTTTCATTAATTTCCATTTGCGAATCACTACTACCTACAAGTCTACATTTATAGATTTCTAAATATCTAACAGGGTCGTTGCTTTCATTTTGTATATCAAAATCAATATTACTACCTACACCATTAGAATACCAATCTATTTTACCACTTTCAACAATAGTTAATTGTCCACTTCTATATAGACTAATATCGTGTGAACTAAGATTGGCTATTATTAACATTCTTGTTCCATATTGTGTATCAGTAGGTGGTAAATAGGTTAAAGCATCATATAATTTGCTCCAATCAAATTCTTTGCCCGCAATCAGCTTATCTCCAGCAAATAACCCTGAGGTCAATTCTCCTATTTTTAACATAATCATTATCCTTTAATTGGTTACACAATATGCTGTATTGGCATCCTTAGAGCCAATAGCCTCGTACTCGGAAGCGGTTTTCTTGGTGAGGGTGGTGAGGTTGTCGGAATTAATGATATTTACTATTATAAATCTTGCATCATCAGTATTCTCAGTGATTCTTATTGAATATCTTTTTGTATGCAAATTCCCATCACCAAATCCTGTTAATATAAAATGTAATTCATGCTCAGTGTTTCCCGTATTTTTCCAAGCATTTAAACAACCTAATTCTCTGCAATCATTACCGTTATGAATGAAGTATCTTGTGTGATTTTCTATTATATCTTGTACTACACTTCTAAAATTACTAAGGTTGCCAAAATACCTATTAACTCTCTCTTCTGCATCCACACCAGTTAAATTCAATCCCTTGCCAATTAAATCATTGGAAATAGTTCCACTATCTGCATCAATAACTTTGCCATAACCGATATTATCCGCATACTTCTTCGTTACAGGCTGGTAATCGCCCGTAGGGGTGAATGATGAAGTGTTGGTCTTGGTGAGGACGTCGTCCGTAAATGCAAACTCTTTCCAATTAGTCCTAACGCCATGTTGATTACCGCCACCTCTTGCAAACCATCTATTAGTTAGATAAGAGCCATAGATTTGATTAGAATGACCATAATTGGCGTTTGCGAAAATCAATGCTCCATTCTCATTAATAGGATAATTATTTTCAGGTGATGTGTAATCAGTAGGGCTTTTCTGCGTAGCAAACCCCGCTCCATTTATATCGTTTAAATTCTCTGATGTAAGATTTAAATGCTCAGGAACTTCCGCCCAATCCCCATTCTTACGACCGTATGCCTTTCCATCAGTTGGCGCTTCATCTATGCCGCCAATCTTCCCCTGGCTTACCCATTCACCGTTCACCCATGCGTAGTAATCATAAGGGGCTTCCGTGCCTACAGCCATGAACCCGTCAACTGCCGAACCATCGGGAACAGCGGATTTCAAGGCTTCAAGGGTGGCGTATTCGCCGGCTACCTTAAATGACTTCCCAGGTTCTCCTTGTATACCTGGCTCGCCTTGTTCTCCTTTCAAAAATTCTAAAGGATAATTGACCACAGAAGCTTCACTGTTGCTTCCTGAAGGTTTAAATGCAGGCAATGATGTTACATCATCCGCTTTGTCCGCATTCGGTACTTCATTAACCCCTATGGAGTTAGCCATAAGACGGGCAACTATTTCTTGATAATCCTGTTCTGTCCAAGCCATAATTATTCCTGTTTATCGGTTGCTTCTTCCGGTTGATTGTTGATAGCACGATTGAGCGCGTCAATGAAGAAAGGCGGGAGTCGGTTAGCTACCTGCTGTATAATCTTCACCTCTTTCTCGTCATATTCCGTTTCTCCCTCTGACTTGTATATTTTCTCTGCAAGCACAAAGGCGGCGATACCGAAGTTACTCTGCCATATTGCGTTCGCAAAATCTTCTCTATAATCTCTGTTTATGCAATGCTTACGCGCTACGTCCATTGCTACAAGCATCTTTTCAAAGTTTATCTTTTTCATAACAATTTAATTTAAATTTTAAATTCTTTCATTAGAACTCCACTTCTGTACAATCTTATTCCTTTCCCAGTTACTTCCGTTTCATATGAGTAGCCATCGGATTGGGTCGGATTACTTACATATATGCTTCCGGGCTGGATAAACACATGTTCAAAAGAGTCGTCTCCAAACATAGAAATCATAGCATGGCTACCTGCAAATGAGCTGAGGGTGAATATAGTCTCGTTTCTGTCATTATACATTTTTATTACCCCCTCATTATCACCAATACTTTCATTGTAATCGTCCCCTATAAATATGCGCCTATTCCCACCGGAATTATTAGTACTAAAAGAGCCTGATATATTTAAATTTCCATCTTTATTCCAATTAATATTCCCATTAGCAAGATGTCCGCTTCCATCGCTGTCTAATAAAATTTTATTATTTGCAATAGACACTTTTCCGTTAAATTCTCCGGTAGCCCCTTTCAACTCCCCGCTAAACTCTCCACCAATAGCCTTTATTGTCCCGTCTGCCTGAATAGACACATTCCCGTTGGCGGATATATTTCCGGTAAAGTATATATTTTTGGAAACCACGGAAATATTATCAAGTGCCACATTGATTTCTGAACCTAATCCGTCTTTTTTGACATATAATTTAAGTTCATCGGTAACCCCATTGATGTCCAGCCCCAACTGCGTTACATCTTCCTCTATTTTTGTAACAGACAATTTGAGGTTTTCCGCTGTCTGCTCAATCTGTGAGAACTTCTGATTATTACTTTCAGAAAGCTCCTTTACTTCCAACCTGATACTTTCCGCTGTCTGCTTTATTTCGGAACTCAATTTAGTATACAAATCCTCGAATGCGTTTTCGGCAAGAGCCAGCGAATGTATGTATATATCCCCCGTAAACTTCAACTCAAAATCGCCCGTTCCGTCCCATGCGCCGGAATACTCCTTCATTGCGTATTCCTCACCCGGTTCAAGACGTTCGGTGAAATGCAGGCTCTGACCGGGAAATCCTATTGTCAGCGTTCCGGCTGTAGCTACCTTATACCGGAAAGAGATAAAGAACTTTCCCGGTTCTTCCCCTTCCTCATAGGTCGGTTTATTGGCTAAATCAGCATTTGACTGTTTAATTCCGGAAGAAAGAATACGAAGCACGTTTCTATCCCCGTCTCTGATAACGGCAGCCATGGCATCCTTGCGGGAATAGAACTCCCCATTCACTAATAAGAACTTTCCGTTCACAGTAAAGAAACGAACATCGTTCTTTGTCTCCCAACCGTTCGTATTGCTTGCAAATGATGCGTTATACAGATAATTATCCTTTGCCTGCACCTCGTCAAGCACTTTGGAGATTTCAGAGTAAATCAAATCTTCCAATATCTTGAACTGGGTAAGGATATTCACACCCGTTTTCAGGATAAAGTCACCAGTAACTTTATTCCCATTAGGACTGAAAGCTGTCACTTCTTTACCAGTCAAAGAATAAGAATCAATCCCTGCATACTGACGGAAGCTCGGAGTATCATTCCCGTATGCTGCCAATACGATGGCGTTCTGTCTGGTCTTATCCGTCCGGTTGCCTAACTGTACAATGTCATCGCCTGCTTGTGGTGCGGCAGACCCCGTGTCACAGTCGCTCTTCGAAAGGTCTATGTAATTGTCACCTACGCTTGTCACCAACCGCCAATAGTAGGTATTAGAGACATTCTCATGTACGCCTGGCTTGATGTTGAATGTCTGGCTGCGGGCTTGGTCTCCTATTACAAATTCCTGAACAATGGTCTTTTCCCCGTCTGTGTTCTCGAAGTAACAGCGGTAAAAGGTATCGTATTCCTCTACCTTAGAACATGACATGGATGCGGGAGAAAGTATTATCTGACCGCCAACCTGGCGTAATCGCTGTATCAGCAACTCAATAAACGTGGCACTTTTGCGTGCCAACATATGGTCTACTTCCAAATAGCTGTCTCCCGTCTTGCTGTCTACTTTAATAACAAAGCCTTCACCGAGAGCACCGGAAGAAAAGTTCATGGACTGGATGTAGTCTGAAAACAATCCACCTAAGAACTTTATTAAAAATCCAGCTTCGTCCGGTCTGTCTTTTCTTATAAAGAACTTGGATAAAGCCTCTATATCAAGAGCCTTAAAGTAGACAATTCGGTCGGCGGAAGTCCTGATGAACAGTGCTGGGTCGGCATCTGCGACGCATATATATATTTCCCCGAGATTCAGACCTTGTAAATGCTCTTCATCACTCGGAGATAAAGCAGGGGGAGCTGCCTGATTGTTTTCATTAAGAGCATCACCAAACCATAATATTTTACTAAGCCTTTTTTTCATACCTCAACCTTATCAACATTAGTAAATGCAGCTTTTTCTGCGCTGAATTGCAACATCTCTCCATCTTTGGCGTGGTCTATCAGGAATGCAGGGAAAGAGGCGGAAGAACCAGCTTCAGGAGAGCCGCCAATACCTGCAATATCGTTATTCTGCAATTCAAGAGCCATATTTATATGGAACAGCTGGCTATCTTCAATAACTTGCGTCATTTCCGGAACAGAACTTTCCGAACGGACATATCTTGTCCCGTCAATTTCCACCATAGAAAGGCATAAAATACGGTTTATGTGTTTTGCAAACCAATAAGGGACGCCGCTTGAATTTCCTATCGTAAGATTATACACATCATAAGGTACTGCGTATAATTCTTCTATCTCTTGCATTTGGTTGCGATATTGCTCATTATCTATTCGAGGGGAATATCCTCCAGGTTTAAATCCTGCTTCCACACGAAAATTAAATACTTGCTGAATATCATCTACCCAAAATATGTTATCAAAAGCGGAGTTATTGCTTTTATGGGAATAACGGATAAGTACAGTTTCCTCTAACAAGTCGTCAGAGGAGCATACAATAAAAGGTTCTGATGTATATTCGTTGATTGTAACCGTATATACGGCATCCTCCAAGTCTCGAAGAATGGCGTAATACATCACTACATTGTCATTATGATTATATGTGGAAAGTGATATTGGTGTAGAATTTCCTGCGGCAAGATTGTTCAGGCTCGCTGAAACTTCCTCAGAAGCATTAGTGAATACCTGTATATGGATTTTATCAGAAGCGTGGAACTTCTGAATATAGTCCATATCAAGCCCAAACTTATCTTTTACAGGTGAGAAAAAAAGAGGGCAAACATCACCAACTTTTACCATGTCTTTTCGTCCTTTTATAGTGATGTGCAACTTCACACATCATGCGCAAATATACATACTATTTAGACCAATTCCAAATAATACCTTGTAAAATAACGAGTGCCTGATAGACTTATATGGAATCTCCTCATCTATTAATCCACACTCTTGACTATCAAAGAATATTTTACCGCTTCCGGTCGTCCATAATTATAGCTTGCACTTTTTACGTAGCCTTTATAAATATGCCCGTTCTTTTCTACCCGAATGTAACCCGTCAAGTCTGACGGTATTTCCAAATCTCCGGTCTTGACGGAAAGTTCTCCTACTGTGAACAGTTTGTTTCCCAATACAATGCTCGACCTTTCGCTAACTCCATTGATTGTCACATCACTGTTACCGTCAGATGATGTAAACTCCAACGCGTTGGCAAAAGCACCTATATACCTTGCGTTTGCTTCAATCATAAACCTTTGGGAATACATGGCATTGAACATAGTAGAAGGAGATATGACACCGGATATTGTATATCCATCCCTTACAAGCTTGTATTTTTCTCCGTCAAGTGATGCTCCAACAAAGAATATATCATTATCACTGTCGCTGTCAGTCGTATCTTCACCTCTTTTTTCCGCAAGAAATTCCATACCATAAGCATCGGCTCTATATGGGCTAACTAATTCCAATACGTTATCTGTCAATGTAATGCCGGTGGTGTATTCATTGGTAAAGCGGAATTCATCGCGACCATTTACACTGTCGTAATCCTGTTTGTCATACCCGACTTTTACCCCCGAATAAACCAGTCCGGCATTCACATTGTATTCCAAATCGGAAGTGCTGTCCTGCAAGTCCTTTATTTCTGTATCTTGGAATAAAGTATCACGATGAACAAATGTCACCTTCTCGTCACCGATTACAGGGACAAACCCGAATTCCGCGCTCATCCAATTGGCGAATTTGATATAAGATGTATATATTTTGGCATTGGGAAGTCCTCGTATGCTTTCTGCCGGAACTATCATCGCCATGTCTAAACGCTCATCTACTCCGGTGGCGATTTCACCCGTTACATTGTTCTTATCAGTTATAGACCTCAGTAAACGGTTAAGCAATACTTTAGGACTGATACAATCTATTTTTACAGATTTTCCACGCTCGGAAAAACTTATATTTAACGGTGTGTCAAGACTGTTGAATTTAAAATTAACGGGAAAATTTTGATATATAGGGTCAGATTTTGCAAGTGCTATATTGAAATTAATCATCTCACCTGGAGATATTGTCAAATTCTCATCAATATCGACAGTGTATGTATTAAATGTTTGAATTGTAGCGGATTGATAATATATTTTAAGCTCTTTACTATTTTCATTATAAGAGGAAAGCCGTATATATATCGGGAAGGATACGCCTGGTCTCTGATACGTAATGAATACACTGAATTTTACTTTTATCCGTATGGTCAAATCCCTGTCAGATATATTTTTGAACAGATATTCTCCGAATAGACTTTCCGTACTTTCAAATCGGTTTTCAGCCGTATCAAAAACCTCTACAATGTCCTTTGTTGCAATTTCCGGTTGTCCTAACATATAAAAAGGAATAGTATAATAAGCATTAGGATAAGCAGTCATTACATGGGAAACATTAGGCTCCTCTGCGTCACTTGGTATAGACCATTTTATATCACTGTTCATTAACAATCTGTCATAATCCAAAGGTTGGGACTCCTTTATTTCTTTTACCGGGTATTCATACTGCGTGCCTTTCTTTGCCTTAATCAAGCTTGCGAGACTGTTGTCGACGGCATTTATTTCGCACGTCGTATCATTGTAGGAAAATGTGGAGTAGTCCAAAGCACATCTGAACTTTTCATTTAACAGCCATGAGTTATTCCGGGTATAAAACACGAGTGTTGCGGATGAGTTCAGGTAATTCGACAAATATTCTTTCAGCAATAGCGAATAAGCGCCGTTGGTAAACTCAAATTTTGTGGAAAAACTACGAACAACTCCGTCATAATCCCCTCTCTTGAAAGACATCTCTACATCGTCCCAATTAACAAGCTCATTTGTGGCGTCATATGTCATTCCGCCTATCAACAGTTCACATCTGTAATACATATCTATTTCTTTTTTGAAGTTGAACGTATCATGGCATCTATGTCATCACACATACGCCTGACCATATAGGCATATTCTTTGGCGGAGAACGTGTTTTCATCAATGTGCATTTTTACATGGGACATTAAAGAAACGCGTTCTTTGGTAAAATATTCCCTATCCATTTTTATTTTCCCTATATCCGGAGATGTTTCCTGCAATTTTGCAAGGCGGTAATTGTCAGAAGCGGAAACGCTGCTTATCCGGTTCTTTATCTTATCATGTTCGTCCTCTCTGAATTTATAACCCAAAGCAGACATGACTTCTACAGCATCACTCCAGTTTCCGGAAGAAATGAGTTCCTGACATATGGCAAGACAATTTAATCGGATTTGAATTTTCAGCACTTCATTTTTCCGGTTTATTTGAGCGGAAACAGACTTTCCCCCTATTATTGATAAGTATTCATTGCATAGCTTCTCGGCCGCCAAAGCCTTTTCCCTGATACTATATCTTCCGCCTTGAACAACCTTATCAATATCCCCCAGGAATATGTCTATAAAGCGGGAAAGGCATATTTTGTTTAAGTCATTATATATCATATCTTATACTCTGCTTGAAATCCAATTATAATCCGCGATATGGTTGGCTTTCTTCATAATCCGACCAATGTTCTGCAATTGTTTGGTATTACTTTCCATCTTTCTTTCAAGTCGGCTGTAATCGTTGTTTACATTAACAACAATCCCCTCTTCTCTCATATTCTTTAGCTTTTGTTCCAATAAACCATAATCAGAAGTAAGCCCGCTACGGTCATAGATATATGATAAATCAGGGATTACCTGCGCATGCGCCGGAAGGTCTACCAATGTCGGCTTATCAGGAGTGATAAAAAGCCCGTTATTAGTTACGATACCCTCTTTCTTGCCGCCATCACCTACTATTGCCAAACCGCCGGGATGGTCTTTTGTTCCTTTGGCATATTTGGGAATGGGTTGGGCTGCTATTAGGGCTACTTGGGCGGCTCCCATAGCACCGACTAATGCAGCAAGAACTAAATTTGGAAGTGCTTTTGTCACAGCTAAAGCGGTTGCTATTCCTGCCTGAACAATAGAATTTGCTTTATCCCATTTGGCTTGCTTCTCTTGTAATGCAGCTTTTTTCTTTTCCAGCTCTGCATTTTTGGCGGCTGTCTTATCTTCGGCTGCACGTTTGCGAGCTTCTGCCTCTTCGGTGGAAATTGCACCATTTTCTTCAAGGGCTTCTATACGTTCTATTTCTTTATCGTATGCTTCATCGTTGGCTTCTTGTTCTTTTTCAACGTTTTCTATCCGGGCATCATATATATCGGTCATTAACGAAGTGATACCAAATACGATTTTTTCTACGCTTTTTAAGAGGTATCCAAAACTTTTTATCACATCTTCTGCCGTTCCTTTAAAAGTCAATTTTCCTTTCTCTGCTACCCCTACCATTATATCAGATAATCCCTCAAATATTCCTGCCGTTTCACCAAGAGTATCTCTTGCCGCATCATTCATTTCTGATAGACCACTCTTAAATTTGTATATCCATTCTTTTTGTTTTTTATTGACATCGTCATAATTCAGTTCATCTATTTGCGCTTGAATTTTATCAATCCTTTCTAGTAATTCCTTAGCCTTTTCACTGTTAATATCAACAAGCGCCATTTCTGCTTTTGCTTCCGCAAGAAGAGTCTGGAGACGCGCCTTAGCATACTTAACCCCAATATCATATAATTTCTTTTCGTAATCCTCTTTGCTTATTTCGCCATTTGCATATTGTTTTTTTATGATATTAGCTTCTTTCAAGGCGGATGTTTCCTGCTCGTTTACCACCTTGTCAGTATTTGCCTCAATCAACCCAATTCTTTTTTGGAGGTTTCGCATTATGAGAGAATTTTCCCGTTGCATGTACTTCATGCGTATCGCCACAACATCCTCTCCATTCTTTTCAGCGTCCTTTATTTCCGCATCACGCATCATATTATTGAGTTGTATTTGGAGATTAAGCCTTTTGTCTAATTCTTCATTCGAGTTTTCTCCAATGGAAGCCAATCTGTTTTCAAGATTTGTTTTTTCTATTTCAAGCAGTTCCTTATCGTATTTATCGTTTATTTCCGCAATGGCTTTTCCTTTCAGCGTTTCAAGATTTTTCCGAAGCTCTATTTCTTCGTCTGTCCTACCCTTTATCTCTTTAATCCTATCATCGTATTCCTTACTGATTTCAGCTATTTCTCTTTCTCTACCGTCAGCTATCAATTCTATTTTAGATTTGGATAAATCCTCTGTTATCTTCTTGATATATTCAGCGTATTCTTCCGCTTTCTTTTTTTCATCGTCATAAGCTTTATTATTTTTACCCGGGTCATTAACCAATGCTTTTACATTGATATTGTCAGCCATTCCCTTTAGGGTTTTATCATATTTAGATACTTCTTGCACAAGATTTAACCACGCATTATACGCTTTTTCGGCTTGTTCTTTTGATTTTTTAGACGCGTCCCCCAAGTTTGCAGTATTCCACGCCCCTTTTTTCTTGGCTTCTTCATAAGCCTGTAAGTCTTTTTCTGCGTCTCTCTGTGCTTTTAAATACGTGTTATATTGATTAGTCCTTTTTATCCAAGCTTCATATCTTTGTGATGCAATTTCTGTCATTTTATCCAATTGAGCCCTTGCAATAGCATTTGCAACAAGTTCTGTACGAAGTTCTTTATAAGATTTGGTTGCTTTGCCTGCAAGAATTTCCTCGTTTGACATATTTTCAAAATATGAAGGATATTTACTTCGCAACTCATCAATGGCAGCAATACGTTCTTGCATAGAACGTTTGTTGTCTTGCGTTGCTTTGTATAACAAATCCAGCTCTGTTCTTTCCTTAATACTATCAGAAACTCCCCTACGCCTTGCATTTGCCAAGTTAGTTTCCGCACTCGCTATTTCACTGATTGACTTCTTTGCCTTAAACAAACTCGCAACCCAATCTATAATCTCCGAACTATATGCAGACAATAATGTTATACCTATTACAAGTGCTGATTGCCAAGAAAATAAACTGCCAAGAAGTTGTTTCCATACCGGAACCGCAGTTTGTCCTTCGGATTTCATCCGCTTAAACTCTTCACTTGCTCTTTTTAATTCATCCACAAACATTGGCAAGTTGTTGGATATGGCAAGGAAGAATTGATTGAAACTCATTGTCAAAGACGGTAACTCTCGCAATAACTGCTGCGTCTGAACATTAAGCCCATTCCAAGAGGACGCATAATTACCTACATTCCTTTGATAATTCCCAAATTGAGAGTCAATTTCTTTCAACTTATTATTCAAAGCATTGGCTTGCGCTATCAAATTCTTCCCGACACTACTTTCCCGGTCAGCTTCACTCAACGCCTTATACCTTTTCTGCAATTCAAGCATGGCGGCATTCATTTCATAATAACTGCCGGAAGCTGAAATAATTGCCGTGGAATGATTTTTTATCAAAGCCGAATATTGCTGATTTTGCGCCATCAGTTCCGTATGCCTTTGTTTTAATAGCGAAGACTGCCTTATATATTCAGACAAAGTAATTTCTCCGTCTTTATAAGATTTTGCAAGAGATTTAATATCCGCATCAATCTTTTTCATAGCCTCTTTATTGGCTATGGTATCAGCCGTTAACTTAGTAACTTCGCCATCATATGCCTGTACGGTGTCGATTATGGCAGCATAGTTCATATTTGCCGCCTGCAATTGGGTGGATGCCTGGCTTATTATATTACTTGCTGTTTGGGTGCTTTTAGCCGCATTATCCTGCGCCGAAGACACCTGGTTGGATACGGAAGATAATCCGGCAAGCATATCACTTGCATTCTTGATATTTTTAGCGAACTGTTCAAACAGAAGGTTTAACTTTTGCAAAGATGACATTGAATTTAGTTGCTGGGATACTTGACGTAGCACGGTAAGTTGTTTTGCCTGAATAGATGCCATATTTTCTTGCGTCTTATTCAATTTCTCCAACAGCGAGGTATAATTACGTGCTTTTTGGGAAAGTTCATCAAATGTTTTGGGATTAGTTTTTACTCCTTGCGCCAACTCCTTAGCAAGCTCCACATAAGACCCTTTTGTACTATCAAATTCAAGACGGAGTTCCTTTAATTGTTGTACGGCTTTTTTGTCGACTAAATCGGTAATTATAAATTCGTTTGCCATAAGTCCTAATATTGAGTGCCATGCAACATCACATGGTGATACAAAGATATTGAATTATTTAGAATTTTCTAAATAAGAAAGGCAAAAATGAAAATCAGAAAAGGGAAGAGAAAAAGAAAAAGCCAGACATTACATCTGGCTTTATTATTTGGAAATAACCTAAGTAAGGCGATAAAACGGAATTATATATAGATATTTTTATTTACCAATCGTCATTTTCATTTCCCACCAGTCCGTTTTTAACCACTTCCTCAATCTTATCCATAATAACGTTTGAGTAGGCATGAGCCATAACCAATGCCTTGGAGGATGTTTTTTTTGCTTTATGCTTATCTTTTTCTGCGAATGGATAACACGTATCAATAGGCCATTTTTCTATATTTGTTTGCGGTCTTTGAGTTCCATCTGAAAATGCAGATATTATTCCACCTCCTATAACTTTTATAATATTATAATATTGAAGGGTATAAGTAATACGTATCTTAGTATCTTTTATGTCAACTTTTATAATAGGAGTAATACTCACCTTGTATCGGCTCATTCCTCCTAAGTGTTCGGATATACCATCCACAAACCCTTCTCCAATTATAGTTCCTAATTCCTTATCATTTAATTTTATTACAGAATTTGCGTCATTAAATGTTGCAGTAAACCAATAATTCAGAATTACATATAATTGTTCTTTTGTGGCTTTTCCACAATCTACTATTTGTGTATAGGTTAAAGAATTGTTTTTATCAAGAGTTAATTGAGATGAGAGCGTTTCTGCTGCTTCAACCCAACTATCCCCATATTTCTCCTTTGCATATTTTTCCAATTCCTCAGCCCTCATAACTTGGGAACTCATAGATATACAATAACACAACACAGTTAATAGCAATAAAATCTTTTTCATACAAATATCTATTTTTTAAGTTTTGTTTGCAAAGTAATTCCTAATAAATCATTTTGACAATATTTTTAACGGAAATCTTTGTAATTTAGACTGATTATAAATAGCTTATCACTTCTTTTTCCCAAATAGTTCAGAGTGGCTTCCAAGTCTAAGAAGCTCAATCCCCGTCTGTATCAAAAGATAATTATGCTTTATATGGTGTCCCATTTTCATAAAGAAATTCAGGAGCAATGTCCGCACCGTTTGCCCAAAATACTGTACCGTCAACCCCGTAACGCTCAAACTCGCTTTCATCTTTCAGTTCCTCGAAAGCCGGATATTTCAGGAGTGGCGTTAAATCTACTTTTCTTCTTTCTCCATTGTTGAACGTACACAAAAGAGTGTATTTACCCATGTATTCAGCGGATTCTACTAATAGTATCATATCATTGTCTTTTTATCGTTTAACCTTTTCTATCTTCTCACCGTTTTGCGCCTTTTCCCAAATTTCAAGTAATTGCGCTTCGTGGGTGTCTATGTATTCATTTATCAGTCGGATAGTCTTTGCTGTTCCCTTACCTTCTACCATCCTATCTTTGATAGTGATAGTAAACCAGTTGCCACCGTCTTTAATGTGCAGGTGTGGTGGGTTGTGGTCTTGCCCGTACATGTATATCAGAATACCCCGGATAATGTCTATTGCGCTCATGCCTTTTCTGTTGTTGTTTTGAATGAGCCAAAATCTGTCGTATCAATAACCCCGGCATATTTACCGGAACGCGCCTCGTTTATGGCTGCAACCGTCTCTTCATTAGGTTCTGAATACATTGCATCCATCAAGGTGCTTTCTACAAAATTATTAAGGCTTCTGTTTGCCTTCTTAGCATGTTCCTGCAAGATTTGCAATAAATCCTCACGCAAGCGGAACGAAGTTTGTTTTCTTACTACTGCTTCCATATTATTATTTGCATTACATTGTATTATATTGTACAGCAAATATAATACAATATTTTGGGCGACCAATCAAAAATAAGAAAAAAGTAATCCAAATAATTAATTTTCTAATAAGAGGTTTGCTATTTCAAAGATAAGGGCTATCTTTGCGGTGCTTGATACAACATAATAACTCTTGGGCAAAATAAAGCGAACAAATTTTGTACAAGATATTGGGAAACCCTCTAAGGTGGCAGAAAGGAAACAATCTGCGACTTCTATGCCCTGCGTATGTTGTGTCAAGCACACCTACGGAGGGTTTCTTTTTATCATAATTCGTTATAATATGCTTGACACAACGAATGAGTTAATTCCAAATCAGAAAGGTATGACCTCTCTTCAAATAGCAGAGGTCACGGGTAAAAGGCATGATGCTATCTTACGAGACATCAGGAACTTACTCAAACAAGGAGTAGCTGCCCACAATTTTGTGGAGACCTCTTACACTGACAAGTCTAATAGGCAAAGTCCTTGTTTTAATCTCACCCCTAAAGGCTGTCTTATTCTTGCATCAGGTTATGATGCGGTTCTGCGTGAAAGAATAATCAACCGTTTAGAATACCTCGAAAATGAGAAAAAAGTTATCAAGACTCCACAAACTTATCTTGAGGCATTGGAAGCGTTAGTAGCTTCTGAAAAGGAAAAGGAACAACTCCGTATTGAAACAGAGCAGCAACAAAAGCAAATCGAGCAGAAAGATGCAAAGATTACCAAACTCCAGCCTAAAGCCGACTTCGCCGAAGCTGCCTTCAAAGCAGAGGGCAAAGTAGACATAGGTCAAGCCGCAAAGATACTCAATCTCGGTTTTGGTAGGAACACCCTTTTCGGGAAGCTAAGGGATGCGGGCATATTCTTCAAAGACAGGAACGAGCCGAAACAAAAGTATATTGACGCAGGCTACTTTGAAATGACGCTGTTGCCGCCAATACGCAGAGACAACCACCCTGACATATTATGCCAAAAGGTGTTTTGCAAACCAAAAGGTCTTGCTTATATTAACCATCTATTTGGCGGAAAGCCTTCTGATGGGAAAATAGCAAAAATCAAATAGCATTGAAGCATAAACATTTACAGGTACGGAGTAATGACGTACAGCTATAACTATACCCAAAAACATATTGCCACGTAAACAAGCATAGATGCACGTTGAGGTTCGACCAACGTTCACGTTATGATACCCCGCCAGCAATACGGCTGGCGGGCAGATGGCAGAAATAACGACTAAAACAAATATTCATCTATTATGGAAATCAGCACAGCAATGATGCAACACATCCTCCGATTGACGGAAGGATATACGGATTTATTGAACGAACTTAAGGAAGTCAAGGCGGAACTTGCAGAACTCAAAGGAGAAAAGCCCAAGAAGCCGACAATTCATGAAACCAAATACCCACACATGAGTATAATAACCAGGAAATGATTGTATAAGGCGGGAGTTATCCCGCCTTTGTTCTGTTTTTAATATTTTTCAATTTAAAGGCAGAAAAATTACGGGGGTTATACAAAAAACAGTGTTCTTTTTTTAATATCAGAACCAAACATATTCAATCAGTTTCCCGTTGAACATTTCGCCTCTCGGGCAAAAATTGAAAACCCCGTCTTTCTCATAAAGGATATATACTTTCCCCTCCATCTTTGCGGCTTTTCTTGCAAGCGAACGCATCTTAGCTATATCTGCCATTCTCTTTTTGTTTTCACACGCACATCCCATTATAAACCGAATTTTCTAAAATAATCCGCAATACCTTGCTTTATATGCCTTTCCATGAATGCCTTTCTTGCATAAGAACCGACCTTGTAAATCGCCTGTCCGTATTTCTTTTCTATATCACCGCTAAAGCTTATCCCCACACTTTCAATCCTCAGTCCCTTATCTATCGGTACGGCTGTAATAGAATCGTGAAATTCACCCGTAATTATCAGGTTTGGCGTCCCTTTTGAACTTACAGGAGCGTTTATCAGCGAAGAATACATAAGCGGGGCTACCCTTTGCTTGAAAGCTGCATAGCCTTTGGCGTTCTTATACCAATACCCCGCTTCTTTGGTATTGAAATACGGGTCATTAAGGTAAGTAGGGCGTAATGGTTTATCATTTCCGTTAATACCTGACCATAGTTGTTCTACAATATATTGGGAAACTTCTTCTCTGTTTTTTACCATAATATCCCGTATCATCGGTTCAAATCCGGTAGCAAACCGTCTGAAATTTTCTTCTGCTTCAATAATGTTAGCCATAGTCAAGACAATTTAGGGGCGAATGAACGCCCCTAATTAAACGATACCACCATCATAATATACAATCATCTTTTTTCTGTCTTGCCGCACCGGAAGATGCTATATCATCGTAGATGGACGAAAGGGTTTTCTCCCTTTCTTCGGGCGGTCGGTCAAGAAAAAACACATTCTTATAAATATTTATGAAGTCCCTCTTCTTCATACTCTTTACCCTTTCTTCATTAAATGAGATTCCTTCGACTATCATGTCCAAGCCTCAATACCCGTAATTCCAGCTTCTTGCAATACAGAGGGAGATGCAAGTTCCGCAGTACCTTCGTTTATTGTTATAATGCCGTTTGCATAAGAAACATCTGTTGCATTGGGTAATGCAGTAGTTGCATTCTTTTGTAGCAACTCACCATAGTACTCCGTAATATCCAGCTTCCCGAAGTGCTCTATAAGTTTGTATTTTTTGTCTTCCGTTGATACCAAATCAACATAAACCAACCCTTTCAATGCGTCAACGACATCAAAATCATAAGCTCTCACATCCGCATTCTTGATATATTTCTCGTAATCCTTGAACATGGTTGCGATAGTCAAGTTGGCTTCTGTACCGGAAGAATCCCAATCCTGACCGCCCGGATAAACGCCGGACAGTGGAATGCCTGCCAAATCTTTCGTACCGTCATTCATTCCGTAAATGACGTTGTTCTCATCTACAAAATAAGCATCAAATGCCACATTCTTTGCCACCATGATGTTTGCTTTCAAGCTGGCATCGTAGTCCTGCAAAGTCCATACATCATTTTTAGCTGAATAGCTTGTGATTTTAGTAGGGCCGTATCCCGTAGCAGAAGTTTGAGCCTCTCCACCGGAAGGTGCATATTCCACAATCGTTTTGATAGGGAATATTCTTCCCGGACGGTCTGCATGGCAAGCCTTTTCAAAGGCTTCCGCTGTTTTCTCTGTAGGTATCTTATGACCGTGAATAGTCAGTATGATAGCTTTTATTTTACCGGGGTCAAGCACACACACGGAACTACCTGTATTAAAAGTTGCAACGCCCGGACACTTTCTATAATCTGTTGCCATAACATTTTACTTCTTTAATGGTTAAATTTACATTTTTCATCTCGATAGCATCAATAAAATCACTGAATGGCTTCCCGTCTTCTCCTATAACTCCAACCCTGCCATATCTGTAGTTTTCAATGTAGGAATGTGGAACCACATCATTGTAACTACGGACAATGTTTATGTCTTTCTTGATTTCATCCAAGAAAAGATTGTATATAGGTCGCAATACCTGCTCAAAGGAAGTTTTTTGCCGGTCTTCATTCGAATACCCTTTCAAAGTGTTTACCATAATAATAAACTCCAGGCTAACCTCTGTCTCGGCAGAACTTCTATCTTCCGTGAACGGAGAATAAAGACATATTATAGGAAACTTCAATTTACTTGTCTTGGGGCTTTTACCCCATAAAGTTAATTGATTGCTTATGTAGGCCCAGTCTCCGAATAAAAACGACACATTGCTTCCGTATCTTTTCGATACCTTTTTTACAATGTCCGCAAATATATCATTTACCGGCTTCATATTCCCATACAGTTTATTTTACGCAACATACATGGATTGAAACATACACCAGCATATTCCTTTCCTTGCAAAAGTTTATAAACACGCTTGTTCATATTTACCATATCATTCCATGCCCTAATTTGCAAAACTTGTGGAGAAACAGCATCTCCATCGGCAGAGGTTACTGTTCCAACATTTGTTACGCTGTAATTACCGTCCGCTATATACTTGAAAAATATATAGCAAGCAATAGGGCTGTATTTTTCTGATAAAATAGCAAGCAGCCTATCCCATTTATCATCAACGCCATCTTCTTTTGAATTAAGATAATCGGTAAAAGCCTTACACATATCCTCACCAAGTATACGAATCAAATATTCCTGTTCATATACGGAAATATATGATTCTATTTTGCCCAACTCCGCATCTCTTGTTATAGAGGGAGCGCCAGTGTCAGGATTTATCCCGACACTCAGCAACCCGGTGAAAGATTCGTAGTCAATTATCATACCGTATCTTTTTTCGCAGATTTACGTTTAGTGAACAACTCCTCGCAACCCAACGCTCTGGCATCATTAATCAGTTCGTTTGTTGCTTCAATTTTACCCTCGGCATAAAACTTGCTCGCAAGAGCCATTCCGACTGAAACTTCATCGCCTGTTTTATACTTCACACCATCCTTGACAAATGTTACATTATAACGCTTAGTCAGGTTTATTCTATATTCTTTTCCCATAATTATTCTCCTTATGCTTCTTGAGTGATACCTTCTATTACAGTAGAGAATGTGTCCTTTACAAATGCGGTCTTATATTGCGACTTGATATAACACATCAGCCTCTTCTCTGCGATTACAGTCACGATATTCTTGCGGAAATCGTCATTCTCCCATCCTAAGGTAATAGACAATTCCCACAAGTCACGAATGTTCAAGTATGAGAAATCACCCATGATGAAATCTCCTTGTTTTACTGCTGTGGTCGTTTCTACACGCAATCCCTGAATCAATTCATCTCCATATCGGAATGGGCGGAGATATTGACCGTTAGCATCCTTAGCCAACTGCATGGACGCGTAATCCAATGGGTTCATCAGTACAAGGTTCGGACGATAAGCCATTTCGCTGGTGGATACAATTTGCGAATATGCAGCCACAAGAGCATCAAACATATTTGGCTTCTCAACATAGAAAGTAGAGAGAGAGAATGCCGGCATATCCGATGCAACGCCTTTTATTTCTCCACTAGAGCCATTGCCTGACAAAATTCCCTGCTCTTCTTTGATTCCAAGTTTATTTACCATTTCCGTTTCAACTTCATTGACGAAGCTGGGAAAATCCGACAGCGTTTCCTCTGTAAATTTAGCAGCAATAGCCACTTTGGCAGCGGTTATTGTTTTTTCTGTCAATGTCGCATCCATCAAAGGCTTTAGCCCACCTTCAGGAACCCATGCAGCATCTCCGTCCTTGCTTGTATATTCCGCATAAACCAAAGCCCTATTATTTGTGCTTGATACATTTGCATATTTTCTAATGACGGTTTGCGCTCTCGGATTGACTGATAAATTTGGGTCAACCTCAAGTCCGTAATGCGGAGCAAGGGACCCGGAAGTAATAGTTGCAGCGTCTTTCTTTTCCAGCACAAGATTTAATCCCAACTTATTGCCGGGAGCCGACTGACAAGCCGATTTCAAATCAAGAGACATAACGCCCTTCTTGTCCGCAGCAATATACTCCTTGAGCTGTTCGTGTAGCTGCTCATAAACAGATTTAATCTTTACCTCCCCGTTTTTACCTACTTCGGTAGAAGCCTTTACACGTAAAATGGCATTCTCCAATTCATTAACCTTCTCCTCAAAAGTCTTTTTGTCAATGCCGGCAAAATCCTTTTCCTTGATGTCATTTATGGAATCAGCGGCATCCTTTATGGATT
>ERZ1503853.344-NODE-344-length-16441-cov-3.283291_pt1 | contig 16441 bp, 9 predicted proteins | sample MGYA00572260_ERZ1503853 | MGnify/ENA primary metagenome ERZ1503853 (study PRJEB39906, sample SAMEA3182114) | gut metagenome | biome: human; feature: gut; material: Stool; isolation source: human stools | place: Canada | collected 2013-06-10 ...
CCTGTACGTAGTTCTCCAGCGAATCGGAGATGTCGTAATGAATCACCAGCCCCACGTCGCTCTTGTCCACACCCATGCCGAAGGCCGACGTGGCGACGATGATGTGTACATGGTTGTTCATGAAGGCCTCCTGGTTGGTGATCTTCTCGTCAGAATCCATCTTGCCGTTGAAGGGAAGGGCCCGGAAGCCGTCGTGGGTGAGGCGTGACGCCAACTCCCGGGTTCGACGAGTTCGCGAAACATAGACGATGGTCGGACATTGTGAGTCGGCAATGAGTTCGCGCAGCCGCTGGTATTTCTCTTCGTCGTTGTCGACGTGCAGCACCGAGTAGCTCAGGTTTGTACGTGTGGCTTTCGAGGCGAAGAGTTCCAGATTCAGATCCAACGTCTGTTTGAAGTAGTCGCGGATGTCCTGGATCACCTTCTGTTTGGCCGTGGCCGTGAAGCAGGAGACCGGGATCGGGAGTTTGCTTCCCTTTTTCTGCTGGTATTTGCGAATGAAGTGGCCGATATAGAGGTAGTCGACCCGGAAATCCTGTCCCCACGACGAGAAGCAGTGGGCCTCGTCGATGACGAAGCGGACGACGTTGCGGGCAAGGAGAATGCGTTCGATCGTTGCCGAGCGGAGCATCTCGGGCGAGATGTAGAGTAGCGCAGCAGTTCCGTCCTGCACTTTCTCGATGGCCAGTGCCCGTGTGATAGGGTCCAGCATGCCGTTGATGGTGACGGCCTCGGTGATGCCCCGTTCGGCGAGGTTGTCCACCTGATCCTTCATCAGCGACTGCAAGGGCGAAATTACTACTGTCAGTCCGTGGACAGATAGTCCCGCCATGAGTGCCGGCAGTTGAAAGGTGAGCGACTTTCCACCGCCGGTAGGGAAGATTGCCAACAGTGAGCGTCCCTCGACGGCCGCCTGTGCCGCCCGCTCCTGGAGTGGTTCACCTTCGTAGGTACGGAAGGCATTATAACCGAACAGCGACTTGAGGCTACGGTGGACGTCGAGCTGGGAGTTGCAGTAGGTACAGCCTGCTAGGCAGGGGGTGTACCGCAGCTTCTTGATGATGAATTCCACGCTCGGATAGTTGTGCAGTACCCATCCCGGCGTGATGGAGCGATGATCGGTCGTGTCGATTAGCGCCAATGCGTAGGCCAGTTCGCAGGGGTAGTGTTCGATCAACGGTTCGAGTTCGACGTTCTGGCAGATGCGGCCTCGGTAGACGGTTGCGATTTGTTCGCGCAGGTCGCAATTTTTCAAGCCGGCTCCCATCAGATCGAGAAATCCGTCGAACTCCGGCTGATTCCTCAGCAGTGCGGTGAAGAGCCTCCGTTTCTGTTCGGGCCATGCATCCCAGCGGGCCATCTCGTCCAGAAGCAGATCACGGGCCTTTTCACAGTCGTTGACCGGGTTGTTCATTTGGTCGCTGAGCAACTTATCATCCTTTACGAGTCGGTGATAGGGACGTTCAGGAAAGAGCAGGGGCGAGAGGTAGAGCGTGTCGACCAGCCGCCAAGGAATTTGTCGATCCTCAAAGAGGTATTTGGCATCGTGGTGGATGATGTTGTGACCACAGAGATACTCCACACGCTCGAGGAAGGGTAGCAGCTCTTCTTTCGAGGCTTTATGGAAGATGGCCCCGTCGTAGCGGAGTGCCCCAATGTCGTGAATCCGGTGGTCGGTCAGTCCGATCTCAACGTCCACAATCGCATAACACAACGGTCCATACCGAAAGGGCATGAGGCTACGGATTGGATTCGATGCCTCATTGGAATCCGTTTTGGACAGGCTGTTCGATATGGGGTTCTCCTGCATGGAATTAGGAGTAATTTACAGTTTATTTTACAAATATAGAATTTTTTTTTTGTTTATACATTGTGTATTACACTATCCTGTTTGATTGTATTCTTAATTAAGTTTGTAGTCAGATCTTATCTAACTTTAACATTATGGATGCAACCTTTTCATCGGCTCCATCCAAACAGAGGGAAAAACATCCTTGTAGACCTCGATACATTCCGTTCAGGGCGGGTTTATTTCGCCAGAATATACTATAAAATTGGAGGTGAATCCGCATATGTTTTGCGAGTCATTTTGTGGGTAGATTGGGACGGAATGATTGACTTATCAATCCGGTAACTTATATTTTTTTTGCAGCCAAAAGAGAAAATGGCTGGAGCCATTTCATCATGGCGAAGCCATCTCTTTTCTTCCCTTATTTTGACTTTACTTTATTGAACGTATATGTGAATACGGAGATAAAGTAAAGTTCTTTTTCTTTTGGTGAGAAAAATAGGTCTTAAACATTGACGTTAAAATAAAAATATTCGCTATCTTTACAATGAATATTATCTTATTTGTTTACTTGATATAAATGAATCTATGAATAATATATTGGCATTTGATGTCGTAAGTCCAAGCGAAGTAGCTTTGCAGATTGCAGCAAGAGTTAAAACTCGTAGACTGGAATTGAACCTAACTCAGGAAGGTATGGCTGCAAGAGCCGGTCTTAAGTTCGCTACTTACCGCCGTTTCGAACAGACAGGAGAAATCTCTTTGAAGGGGTTGCTGCAGATTGGATTTGCTTTGAATGTGTTATCTGAGTTTGATGTTCTCTTTGCACAAAAGCAATATCAATCGTTGGATGATGTATTGAATGAACAGAGTGTTACCCGCAAACGAGGAAAGAAAAATGAATAGTATCAAGCAGATAGAAGTAATATATAACAATCGGCTGGTCGGTCGTCTTGCTCTGACGAGAGAGGGGTTGTGTGCCTTCGAATATTCGGCAGAGTGGCTTAGCTCTGGTTTCTCTATTTCTCCATTTGAGTTGCCTTTGCGAAGCGGTGTCTTTATTGCTAAACCCCGTCCGTTTGAGGGGGGATTCGGTGTTTTCGATGATTGCCTGCCCGATGGATGGGGACTTCTTATTCTGGACCGATACCTGCAACAAAAGGGAATCAATCCTTGCACACTCACTCTACTGGATCGTCTTGCCTTGGTGGGATCGACAGGACGCGGAGCATTGGAGTTTCGTCCTGATAATAGCGTAGTGACGCGGCAGGATTTTGCTGATTTCGAGAAGCTGGCTTTGGAGGCCGAGAAGATACTGGCCAGCGACGATTATATGGGCGAAGGGATCGAGGAGTTTCAGGATCGAGGTGGTTCTCCGGGTGGCGCGAGGCCTAAAATCTTCGTTCGTTATAACGACAAAGAATGGCTGGTAAAGTTTCGAGCCAAGAGGGATTCGCAGAGTATCGGTGTGGATGAATACCGCTATTCGCTGCTAGCCAAAGAGTGCGGAATCGAAATGCCGGAGACTCGACTTTTTGAAGGCAAGTACTTTGGTGTGGAGCGTTTCGACCGAACACTGGGTGGCAAACTGCATGTCGTTAGCGTGGCCGGTCTTATTGGTGCCGATTATCGGTTACCCAGTATCGACTACAAGCATATTTTTCAGGTGTGCGCCATGCTGACGCATAGTGTAGCCGAGTTGTGGAAAGTTTATCGACTGATGATATTCAATTTTCTCATTGATAACAAGGACGACCACGCTAAGAACTTTGCCTTTATTCATCGGGATGGCGATTGGTATTTTGCTCCGGCCTATGACCTGTTACCCAGCGATGGCATTAATGGTTTTCGCACGACTTCAATCAATGACAGTATCGAACCGACGAAAGAAGATCTTTTGGCTGTAGTGGTAAAGGCTGGGTTGAATGAGAAGGAGGCGGATGCGATGTTTGATGGGGTGCAAGAAAGAATTAATGATTAGAGGTGACTACAAGATCTGAGCTATTAAACGAATCGTGAGTGTTATGGAATTACAGCCAAATAGGAATATCTCAGAATCCGTATTGCATGATCGGCGTTCGATAAATCTTCTGAAGAGTATCCTTCCTGATAATTGTGTAGACTGTTCTCAACTTCAAGAGGGAGGTACCTTACCAAATATTGATGGCTATCTTGAGATTCTTGATGAAAATGGAATAGCTCGAGAAAAAATAACAGTTCAAGTTAAGCACCTGACATATCCGGAGAAAAATGGGAAAGTGTTTTATGATATTCCCGAGTCGGTTTATGCATATGCGAAAATACATAAAGGAGAACTCGTCTTCTTTATAGCTTGTGATTATGCCTCTAGAAAATTCTATTGGCGGAACATTGATACGGCTGCCATCGAAGAGTTTAAAAATAAATCTGATCGTATCCGAACTAAGGCGAGATATTATTTTAAAGACAACGAAAAATGCGGTGAGAAGAATGTTGACGCGACCATCGATCATTGGCGTCAGTTGTATAAACAGAAGATGGAGTCCATCAAGGATGATAAGTATCTGGCAGACCAGTTTGCTTCGCGGCAAAAAATGTGCTTCAATGCCGTTTCTTCCGAGTTGCATGGGGTGAGAGACTCGCATATATCTCGACTCCAGGTTGATGAGATTGTGCAATGGATTAGCAAGGATCCTGTTCAGAACGAAGGGAATATCTGTCTTCTGGTGGGTGATGCAGGAGTCGGAAAATCCGCTGTGTTGAAAGATTTAATAGCCATACTGTCCGAGAAGGGTATCAAGTATTTGTGTGTTAAGTCCGACGCTATTGATGATAATGGCAACCCGGTCTCTTTAAGTGATATGCAGGATACATTGGCGTATTACAGCACGGAAGCAGATAAGGTGATTTTGATTGTTGACCAGATTGATGCGCTGTCTCAATCCCTCACGAATGATAGAACGCATCTGAATATGATGATGGCGGTACTATCTTCATTAAACGATTGGCCGAATGTCAGAGCCGTTGTCTCGTGCCGTAAATATGATCTGGAGTATGATTCTGTCCTGAACAGTTTAAAGGATAGATCTACAATTGTTGAGATTGGAGAGCTAACCGAGAAGGAGGTGACAATAGCTCTCAATAAACTGGAGAATGGTCTTGGTCAGGAAATAGATCGTGTGACGGCCACGATGCTCAGGACCGTTCAAATGTTGGATTCATTTTCTCTCTTGTTTCGGCGGAATAAGTCTAAAATCAACTTCAATAATCAGATTGAATTATACGATGCTCTTTGGGATGCTATTATTTGTGACTCATCTCTACGGCATGATGTAGAAATGCGGGAGCATTTAATGTATAAGATTGTTGAAACAATACAAATTGCAGGGACTCTGAATCCTCAGTTTATTCCTGATTCCAGTCAGAAACGTGCATATGAGTATTTGGCAAGTAATGGTCTGATTCGGCGTGATGGATCTGCTGTCTCATTCTTTCATCAGTCTTTCTATGAATATACCCTTGCCCGTCATTATTCTGAGACCGGGGGTCTGTTCTCGGCTGATCTCAAAAAAGAGATTCAAGGCCTGGAGATACGATCGACGGTCAAGGCAGTCCTTGATTTCAAACGAGGTCATGATACTGCCAAATTCGTGGATGAAGCCCGCAGTATTCTTGAGGATCCCGATATTCGTCTTCACTTGAAGTTGTTGACATTGTCTGTGCTGGCTTTTGTGAATAATCCGGCCCGTGCAGAGAAGGTTCTTGTTGCTGATGTTTGTCAGAAGGATGGGCGGCTGTTGGTGTATTTCCTCCGCGGAGTAAATTCTCCGGATTGGTTCCAGACTATTCGGAAGATGCTGAACGGTATAATACCTGAGCTTAAGAAAGATGACGAACAATTCTTCCCTATAATATCATGCTTGTCTCGCTATGTCTTTGATAATCCAGAGGCGGTGTATGGAATGATAAATCAAATACAAGATCGAGAGTCGAGATTATACGCTGTCGCATATGTAGTGCGAGAGCATAACGACTATAGCCAACCCTGTGTTCTCAAGGCGTATGCTGAGGCAAAACCACAAAACGTTTTTTTTACCGTCCATCTCCTTCAGGATGCGATTAAAAGCAATAAAGAGTTTGCATTGAAAGAAACGCAGGAGTTGATTATGGAGTATCTTGTATCCGATAGTCCATATAACAGCCATGACGGTTATGAGTTGGCAGATGTGTTATGTAAGCAGTTCTGTGTAGAATATCCCAAAGAACTACTCGGAATACTGCATTGCTGTATTTGTGAGACAGTTCGAAAAACAGCGCAAAGTGGCTATTATGGGTTTTCAACAACTGAAAAGTTCTATCGGGTTGACACAGAAAATAATTATGTAGGAAAGATATTGAAAATGTATGAGGATCTAATGATTCGTTATGCATCTGATACTTTGGGGCGTTCATTTGTCCTTGAACTTCTGTCATTAAATAATGAGACAACGTTGTCTGTGGCTTTTGCAGCTATGGCTGAGGCTCCGAGACAGTATGATGACCAGATTCGGCTCCTGTTGGAGGATAATGCGACGATCGGAATATATCTTCGTGGAGATGTTGAGTTCTTCTTTCTGAAAATGCTCAGGGCATGGTATGAGACGTTGAATGAAAATGACGCTGAGAGGTATCAGCGGGCTTTATTATCGTATAAGTCTGAATTTGATTTTAAATACGATGCAGAAAGACGGTGGAGTCAGTTTTTGTGTCCCCATTTATGGCAAGACAAATGGGAATTGATATGCAATACATTGCCAGAGGATCATATGATTCCGGAGATGAGGAGATGCTACCAAGAACTTTTGCGCAGATTCGGACAGAAACATATGGTGGAGAGAAATTATCATTCCGTCGGTGTGGCACATATTTGCGGTGGCGTTGTAGGTGATGAAACATATGCAAGATGGCCAATTTCTAACTGGTTGAATTCATTTCTGAAACTTGGTGAGTATAAGTGGCGTGAGGGTCGAGGTCCTATTAGTTTGAGGGAGCATGCCGATGCATTTAAAAAGTGTGTATCCTCTAATCCGGACAGATTTTACGATTTCGTGCTTGAAATTAGTGATATGGCGGATATTCAAGGTATGTACAAGATTGCAGGTTTAGAAGGGCTTTTAGCAGGTGGAGTCAATCCATATTCACTTTGGAATTTATCAAAACGATACATTTCAGAAGAGTTCGCTAAAGCAAATTCCTATACTTTTAGTCAGATTGTTGAGTACTATATCAAGGAAGAGAATGAGTGCATTGAGGAAATAATGGAGCTTTGTAAAACCTTGACCATCTCTCCTTTTTCTGAAGAAAGTAGTTTGTTTACGGCGGAAGATGGTAAGAGGGATATGAGTAGGCGAGCTACAGACATGCTTACAAAAGCAATTAATTCATACCAAGGTTGTGCCGCAGAATTGTTAGTACGCATGTGTGCGATTCCTTCGAGAAGACCGATAGTTTATACATTCTTTGCCGATAATAATATTCTTCTGCATGAGTATATCAAAACAGTACCACTCCATTATTTGAACATGGAAGATTATTATGATGAAGAGTTGTATTTCCCTCTGGTGAGATCTCTTTTGTCAGGTATGGGGCCAGAGTCCTTATATCTCCAGGTGAATGCGATCCAATGGTGCTTTTATTATAGGAATGATGTGGTCTGTAATTATATTGACCGTATTGAGTCCGATCCTTCAACTCATGAATTGCTTGTCCAGATATACTTTTACGGTATGAAAGGGACTCCTATTTCGGAAGAATGCGAAAGGCGGCTTGAGAAGATACTAGCCATTAACAATGAAGAGATTGTTGCCAAACTTGTTGAGACGGCAATGAAATCATATGAGCATGTAGAGTACCGAGATTTGAGTGTGAAAATTCTTGAACATTATGCATCTGACAGTCGGGAAAAAGTTGTTAATGCCTATTGTATGCATTGTGATTCTCTCCCGACGGAGGCTTTCAATTGGTATTGTAGCATTACCCCAGTATATTTAGGAAAAAAGTATCAGCAAGTTCATTTTGAGCTTGGTTATGTGAAGAAATGTATTTCGACTAGCCCAGTATTATGTTATAGATTCATATCGTCTCAGAGGTATTTTGATACTGAGGATGCATCTCTAGTCGATGATGAGGTTGTAAATGTTTTGCTTGAGATTTACAAGAAACTAAGTTTGCATGAAGATACAGATGCTATGAATGAGGTATTGGATCTGTTTGATGAATACATTTATCGGGACAATCGGGTTATGAAGGCTGCGGTTTCACTATTGACATAACTGATCATTTTGTAGTCTAGTCGAACGTGTGTTTGCAATGCCATTTATGTGTACATATTATCGGAAGCAGTCCATAGGACTGTTTTGCCAAAGGAACGTAGAAAAGATCTTATGAGTATACAGAAATAAACAAGAGGAAGATTATAGATAGAAGGTTTCTTGCCGATTTGGCGAAGGAGTTTGGTCTGAACGCTTTGCATTTGGAGGCGTTGGGCGAAAGCCGCCAATGGGAGATTGTCGTTGGTGGCGATATTCTGGAACGGCTGGTTGAAATTCAGTGTCAATTCAAACAACTGGCCGTGATGGGCGACGATGAGTACCGGGGATTCTATATCGAGGTGTCGCGGCCTACGCCAGAAGAGTGGGGCGATGCCGGGGAGTTGATTGCTTCGGGGGAATATGACGGCCGGGAGGCGTTCCTTGCGGATTGGCTTGCATTCAACCCACTGGAGACGCGGTGGTTCCATGTCGCTTCGATCTGATACGGGGATTCTCGGTCGCTTCGTGTTACGGACCGGAAGCGTACCAGGTTCATCATCACGAACCGTTCCGCGTGTGTTGATGGGGAACCAGATGATGCGTGGTGCAGGAAGACCCTAACCCGCCTCTTCGACTATCTGCAACGGCTGATTGATGTCGTTGTTGCGAATCCAGACGGATTCAATGACTACGTGGCGCACAACCTACCGTATCAACAACGAATAGGCGTATTGCACAAAAGGAATTTAACCGCATAGTACCGAATTCCAGAATTGAGGTGGAAATCGGGAAACGGCCATCAATGCATTGGAGGACTCGGTGCACGGGCGTTCCGTGCCTCCTTTGGAGCGTATGACCATCCGGCTGTATTGCACTTATTACCGCATTGCCAAGAGGCGTATGAGGCTTACTACCGAAAACGGGGCCAGCGGACGTGTTTATGAGGATTTGCAGAATGTTCCGGAAACGTTGCGTGATGTAGCCTATTATAAGCAGATGAAGTTCGTGGATGTGGAGACCCTGTACGGCATTGACAGTCCGGCGAATTTTATACGGTTTGCAACGGACCACTACGGTGAACTAGGACTTTCTCGCTTGAATCTCTTTGCCTCAAACAAGCGTTAGCAAGGCTGGATGATTGTTACCTCCAACAGTTATTCGTCCAATGTCGGGCTGGCTATTGAGGTGGTTACTGCCCTGTATAAGGCTGGGGCGCTGCTGCTGATCTACGACGCAGAGAAGCTTCTGAGAATCCTGCGGGAAGGGGATTATGTGCGGCTGGTTCCCGATTCATATCACATATATGGGCTATCAAGAAGAAGGTGCTGTCTATGAATTGCCCTGGGAATATGAATGCTCGGATGATGAGGTTCGGATTTGACTCTAGAACAATACCAAGCAATTGTTTCCCTTGCAGAATGGCAGCAAGAGGAGCGGGTGAACTCCATCGTTTGACGGGACTGTGATAATTAGTAACTTGGCTTATCTCTATGCGGGTTTGTATAGGGGTAAGCTAAGTTTTTTATTGGCATCTTATTTTGTTTAGGAGATATGGTTGAGTTAAGTTGAGTTGTGTGTTAGGGATTGTGTCCCGTTTTTAGCTGAAAATGTAATGTATATAGCGGGCGATTTACTATATTTATAAAATGAAGTAGCCGGATATATGAATCAAAACCTTAATCGGATTAAATTGGTACTCATCGAGAAAGATATTTCTCAAATGGAGTTGGCGGGAAAATAGGCAAAAGTTTTAACACCGTGAATGCTTATTGTTGTAATCGTTAACAACCGACATTGGCGGTATTGGATGATATCGCAAAAGTTTTAGGGGTAACCATTAGAGAGTTGATAAAGGAAGAAAAATATGGCAAGAATATTTCGTATCTTTGTAAAAACATTTTTTGAGTGGAGCAGGAGCGGGAAATATTGGATCGGCTGGCGCAGGGGGATCGGGAGGCGTTCGATGCGCTCTATCTGCATTATGCTCCGAAAGTCGAGGAACTGGCGTTCTGGATGTTGAAGAACCGGACGGAGGCGGAGGATGTCATGCAGTCCATCATGCTGAAAGTCTGGGAACTGTCTCTTTACGATGACGAAAAACGCTATTTTCGACATTTACAACCGTTCGCTGGTGCATGAGAAATACGAATCGGCCCAGTTGTCCTCCGTCCGCTATTTTCACGACGATACGCTCGACAGCCAGGTGGAGACGAACGATCTGGCGCTGCTGATCTCCATCGCCGTGGACAAGATGCCCGATCAGCGGCGGCGTATCTTCCGGATGAGCCGTTACGAGGGTCTTTCGAACCGGGAGATCGCCGAGCGGCTCCGGATCAGCGTCAAGACCGTGGAAAACCATATGACCGCCGCACTCGGCCAACTGCGGCGCCTGCTTGCCTCGATCACGCTTTTTTTCTGAAAATCGTTCTTTCCGGCTGGGGGTTCGCCGTTCTTTCGTCGTTCTATATTATGAGCAGCACCCCAAACGATGAAGACCGACAAAATCAACAGACTCGTCCGCGATTTTCTGCACGGCGATATGCCGGAGGAGATCCAACGCCGTTTCCGACGGTGGATGACCGCCCCGGCCGACCGGGAAACGAAGGACGCAGCGCTTTTTCAGGCCTGGAAGGAATTGCTCGCCCGGCCTGCGGAACGCGATTACCGCCATAAACTCCCCGACATACACCACCGGATCGACATGCTGGACCGGGCCGGAAAGAAGAGCCGGTTCATATCCTTGCGGCGTTTTGCGGCCGCTGCGGCCCTGCTGGCGCTCGTCGTCTGCGGGGAATACCTGTTCCTGCGTTCGCGGTATGAACGCGCCCCTTCGGTGTGCCTGGTCACGGCCCGAGGCAGCAAGAGCGAGTTCACGCTTCCCGACGGGACGCGGGTCTGGCTCAACGGCGACAGTCGTCTGAGCTATCCCGAAACATTCGATGCCGGAATCCGTCGGGTCCGGCTCGACGGCGAAGCCTTTTTTCAGGTCAGGCACGATGCCTCCCATCCCTTCGTCGTCGATATGGAGGTCATGCAGGTCGAGGTACTCGGTACGGAGTTCGACGCCCGTCACCGGGCCGGTACTCGCTATGCCGAAACGATCCTTCAATCGGGCAGCGTCCGTGTCCTGACCCCGGACCGTAAAAGTCCGATCCTGCTGCGGCCCGACGAACGGATCTTGTTCGATACGCAGACCGGCCGGATTGCGGTTTCCGAGGTTTCCGCCTGCGATTATTGCAGCTGGACGTCCCGCCGCCTGGTCTTCACCAACAAATCGCTCTCGGCCATACTGGTCAATCTGGAACGCTGGTACGGCGTACATTTCCATTCCGAAGGGAACATCGACCTTTCGGCAAAACTCTCTTTCCATATCGAATACGAATCGTTGGAGGAGGCGATGCGCCTGATCTCGCGGATCGCCCCGATACGCTACGACATCCGCGGCGGGACGGTTTTTCTCGCCCCGGAATGACGCAATCCCGAACTCGAATCCTGAAAACCATTTGCCTATGATGATCTGACAAGCTTAAAAAAATTGGGACGGATGTTCCTACCATCCGCCCCATGACTTAAAATTAGACCTTATCGTAGATAATACTACGAATGATGAACTTTAAATCGTTACAAAACTATGAAATTTTTTGGACAATCCGATGGCAGCGCCCCGCACAAGCGGCGATTGCCTGTAAAAATCATGTCCTTATTCATTTTTCTGTTTATGTCCGTCGGGGGTGTTTCCGCCGCCAACCCGCCCGTGACGATCCATCTGAAAAATGTCACTGTCGCCGAACTGCTGCGGCAGATCGAGGCGCAGGGGAAGTACTCGTTCGCGTATAACAACGCCGACATCGACCTGACCCGGGTCGTTTCCGTCGCTGCGGAGGCCTGGCCCATCGAACGGATCGTGTTGAAATGTATTCCCGACGTTCTCGTAAACGTCGAGCGGAACAAGGTGATCCTGACGCCGCGCCGCGGTGCGCAAGTTTCCCCCCCCCGCAAAATTTCGGGCAAGGTCGCGGACGCTTCCGGTAATCCCGTCGTAGGTGCCACCATCCTGCTCAAAGACGGCGAAGCGGTCCGGGGCACCTCTTCCGGGGCGAGCGGTACCTTTGCTTTCGACTCGTTCAGCCTTTCGGACAAGGCCGCGCTCGAAGTGTCGTTCATCGGGTTCGACACCTACAAGACGACGGTCGGCGTCCGGACCTTTTTCGACGTGGTCCTGACTTCCGCCCAGCAGAGCATCGACGAAGTGGTGGTGGTCGGTTACGGCGTGCAGAAGAAAGCCAACCTGACCGGAGCCGTCGCCACGGTGTCGCAGAAAGAGCTGAAAGACCGTCCCGTGTCGAACGTGGGCCGCGCCTTGCAGGGCGTGATTCCCAACCTCAACGTAACTCTCTCTTCGGGGCAACCCGGAGCCGGCGCGTCGTACAACATCCGCGGTACGACTTCGCCCAATGGAGGCAGTCCGCTGATTCTGATCGACGGTGTGGAAACCTATCCCGACCGTATCAACTCGAACGACATCGAGTCGATCACGGTGCTCAAAGACGCCTCCTCGGCCGCGATCTACGGTGCCCGCGGTGCGTTCGGCGTCATTCTGATTACGACCAAGAGCGGGCGGTACAACGAAAAGGCCGAGGTGTCGTACAACGGTTATTTCTCCATGTCCAGCCCCACGACCTCGACCGATTACGAAACCCGCGGCTACTACTCGGCCAAGATCGCCGACTTCTTCATGATGGCGACTCAGAACACGCCCTACACCTCCTACACCGAAGCCGATTACAAGGCGCTCTGGGAGCGGCGCAACGACAAGACCGAGAATCCGGCGCGTCCGTGGGTCATCACCGACAGGCGCAACGGCCGTCAGCAGTACGTCTATCTGGCCAACTTCGACTGGTATAACTACCTCTACGACGACAGCCGCCCGACGTGGGATCACAACATCAACATCAAGGGCGGAACCAAGGCGCTCTCCTACATGGTCAGCGGACGCTACTACCAGCAGAAGGGCGTCAACCGGCTCGAACCCGACATGTTCAGGTCCTACAATTTCCGCGTGAAATTGCAGGCCGAGATCAAGCCGTGGCTGACCATCGCCAGCAACACCAAATTCTTCCAGTCGAACTACAAGTATTACGGCTACGAGGACGAGTACAACAATTTCCGCAAGCCCACGCTGCATGCGCTGGCGTCGTTCGTGCCGGTGAATCCCGACGGAACGGCCGTGTCGCATACTTCGATGACGCAGTCTTCGACCCACTACGTGATGGACGGCTACAACGCCATGATGCAGAAGGGCAAGAGCTTCGGCAACAAGAAGACCCAGGAGATCACCACGACGTTCGAAGCCACGTTCAAACTGCATAAAAACTTCAACATAAAGGCCGACTTCAGCTATACGCAGGGCTACCTGCACAACGACTACCGCAGCGTCAACGTCCAGTATTCGCAGTATCCGGGCGAGGTGATGACCGAACCAGAAGGCAGTTTCCCCAATAAATACAAGGAGGTCGTCTGGGATCAGAACTATTATGTGGCCGACGTTTACGGAACCTACAACCGGACCTTCGCCGAGAAACACAACCTGACGCTGATCGCCGGTTACAACTACGAGGCCAAGTATTACCGCGACCTGACGGCGGCCAACGACGGCCTGCTGTCGGAAGACCTCTCGGACTTCAACCTGGCCAAGGGCACCACCAACTTCACGCTCAACGGAGGCCGCAACGAATACGCCATCATGGGCCTCTTCTACCGGGCAGCCTACGATTATAGGGGCAAGTACCTCTTCGAGGTCAACGGCCGCTACGACGGTACCTCGCGCTTCCCGCGCGGCAAGCGCTACGGCTTCTTCCCCTCGTTCTCTGCGGCTTACCGCATCAGCGAGGAGCCTTTCTTCGAGCCGTTGCGCAAGGCGGTGGACAATCTGAAAATCCGTCTTTCCTACGGTTCGCTGGGCAACCAGCAGATCGGTTACTACGACTTCATTCAGACTATTACAACCAAGGGGTCGATGAGCGACTACTCGTTCGACGGGACGGTCCTCGGCCAGCACGCTACGGTGAGCGATCCCGTGTCGGGCGACCAAACGTGGGAAAAGGTCGTGTCGAAAAACCTCGGACTCGACCTCAATATGTTCAACAATCGCTTGTCGCTGACGACCGATTTCTATATCCGTGATACGAAAGGCATTTTGGGCAAGGGCAAATCGCTGCCGTCGATCTACGGCGCGAGCGAGCCGCAGATGAACGCCAACAACTTGCGTACGAAGGGTTATGAACTGGTGTTGGGTTGGCGCGATTCGTTCAAGTTAGCAGGCAGTACCTTCAGCTACGGTATCACAGGAACCTTTTCCGACTATACGGCTGAGTACACCAAGTGCGACAATCCGACGGGATTGATCGGCGATCCCTATGTGGGCAAAAAGTACGGTGAGATCTGGGGGTATAAGGTCGACGGGCTTTTCCGTAACGACAAGGAGGCCGCCGAATACGCTTCGCGGATTGACCTCTCGACTGTCGCCTCGGGTTACTACACCGCGACGGGTGCTTATGGCAAGGGAGTCCGCGGAGGAGACATCAAATACCTCGACCTGAACGGCGACAACATCGTCAACGGCGGCAAAGGCACGCTCGATGATCCGGGGGATCGACGCGTGATCGGCAACTCGTCACCGCGTTACCAGTACGGAGCGTCGCTGAACTTCTCGTGGTACGGATTCGACGTGTCGGTGTTCATGCAGGGCATCGGCCGGCTGGACTGGTATCCTGGTGCTGACAATCTGCGTTTTTGGGGTCCTTACTGTCGTCCCTATGCGACCTTCGTCCCGAAAAACTTTATGAGTCAGGTGTGGAGCGAGGAGAATCCCGACGCCTATTTCCCACGGGCCCGTGCCTATACATCGCTCAATTCGAATTCAGGCACGGCCTACTACACCAATGATCGTTATTTGCAGAATCTGGCCTACTGCCGTCTGAAAAACCTCACGATCGGCTACACGATTCCCAGACGGCTGACTTCGAAGGTCGGCATCAAGGAGTGCCGCATCTATTTCAGCGGAGAGAATCTTGCTACGTGGTCGGCGCTGAAGAGTGATTTCCTTGATCCCGAGCAGGCGGCCGCTGATTCGGATAAGAAGGCTAACGTTTATCCGTGGTGCAAGACTTATTCGATCGGACTGAATTTAACTTTCTAAAGCAATTGCCGTTATGAAAAAATACATTCTTTATCTACTGACCGGTATGGCGGCGTGCGGTTTCTGCGGTTGCGAGGATGCACTCGACCGTTTCCCGAAAGACCGGCTTACGCCTGACGAATTTTTCCATACCGAGGAGGAGTGCGAGCTTTACACGAATGATTTCTATACGATCTTCCCCTCCGGGGCCTCCATTTACAATGAGACAGCCGACATTATTACCTGCAATACGCTTACGAGCGAGGTGCTGGGCAACCGTACCGTGCCTGCCACGGCGAGCACCTGGAAATGGGAAAAGCTGCGTGACATCAATTTTTTCCTGCAATACTCCTCCAACTGCACCGACGATCGCGTGCGGCTCGAATACGAAGGATTGGCGCGCTTTTTCCGGGCTTATTTCTATTTTGACAAAGTGCGCTATTACGGAGACGTGCCTTGGGTCGATCGTCCGCTTGCGTCTGACGATCAGGAACTTTACAAGGGGCGAGATTCGCGTGAGTTCGTGATGCAGAAGGTGATCGGCGACCTCGATTTCGCTATCGCTAACCTGCCTGCCGAAAGGCAGGTTTACCGGGTGACGCGCTGGACGGCGCTGGCACTCAAGAGCCGTGCGTGCCTGTTCGAAGGCACGTTCCGCAAGTATCATGGATTGCAAGGCTGGGAGAGTTATCTCGAAGTCTGTGCAGATGCTTCGAAACGGTTTATCGACGAAAGCGGTTACGCGATCTACGATTCAGGCACGACACCCTATCTGGGGCTATTCTCTTCACTCAAGGCTATCAACACGGAAATTGTTCTGGCCCGAGCCTATAATACGGACATTGGTCTGAAACACGACGTCAACGGTTATCTCACCAGTATCACGATGGGGCGTCCGGGGCTGTTGAAGAACATTGCCAATATGTATCTGATGAAAGACGGTACGCCCTTCACCTCGCAGCCCGGCTGGGAGACTATGCAGCTGCCCGACGAGAGCCGGAACCGCGACGGGCGTTTCGCCCAGACGGTCCGCACGCCCGGTTACAAGCGTGTCGACGACACGGCCGAATCGGCCCCGAACCTCGCCGCGACGATGACCGGCTACCAGCTGGTGAAATATCTGACGTCGGCCAAATATGACTCCTACCAAGCTTCGACGAGCGATTTACCGCTGTTTCGCGCCGCCGAGGTACTTCTCAATTATGC
>ERZ1503853.345-NODE-345-length-16408-cov-2.967590_pt1 | contig 16408 bp, 14 predicted proteins | sample MGYA00572260_ERZ1503853 | MGnify/ENA primary metagenome ERZ1503853 (study PRJEB39906, sample SAMEA3182114) | gut metagenome | biome: human; feature: gut; material: Stool; isolation source: human stools | place: Canada | collected 2013-06-10 ...
CGGCTCAACAGCGGCGAAATCACCTCGAACGAAGGGTTTTCGGTCGTGGCGCCCACGAGCGTCACGACACCCTGCTCGACGGCCCCCAGCAGCGAATCCTGCTGCGACTTGTTGAAACGGTGGATTTCGTCGATGAACAGGATCGGCGGCGGCGTGTTGAAGAAGTGCTGCTTGCGGGCCGATTCGATCACTTCGCGCACATCCTTGACCCCCGACGTAACGGCCGACAGCGTGAAGAAGGGGCGTTTGAGTTCCGTGGCCACGATCTTAGCCAGCGTGGTCTTCCCCACCCCCGGAGGCCCCCAGAGGATGAACGACGGGACGTTGCCCGTCTCCAGAAACTTGCGGAAAACGCCGTTGCCGCCCACCAGATGCTCCTGCCCGATGTAGTCGTCGAGCGTGCGGGGACGGAGGCGTTCGGCCAAAGGAATCGACATAAGCTAACGGTTGAGCAGTCAAATGTACGTTTTTTTCACGGAACGGCAAAGCGAATGCCCGAAACTTGCGGCCGACATCTTGCGCAAAATAGAAAATCTCTTTGCGCGAAGCGCACGACGAATCCGCATCGTGAAAAATCGGGAAAAAGGAACGGCGACGGTTCCGCCGTTAAGAAACGCGGGCGCGAACTTGTCCGCGCAGCGTTTTGGGCGAAACCGGAGACAGCTCCCCGATTTTCACCCTGTCGGATGCTTTTGGCGCCACCTTTTGGCACCAAAAGGCGGTAGAACACGCTACAAGCGAATTCCCGAAGCGGGAATTTCCCCGATTCCCGATCGTACATATATTCTTCGTACTTTTAGCTTGCCCCGAAAGTACCAAAAGGTCAAGTACGGCGAACTATCTACGGCACTCGGTGCCGTAGATAGTCGAAATCGAAAAAGCCTCCGTTGTCGGAGGCTTTTTCGCGGCGGTTGGCCGCAGGCCGGTTGTTCGGATGCCGTGCGGTCAGAAGACGAACTTTTCGAGTTTCAGTTCACCCAGTTCGTTGAGCCGCGGAACGAGGGTCGTGAAATGCGAGGTCGTCTCATGGGCGGCGAGCGCCTTGGCGTCGCTCCATGTCTCGCAGATCATCAGTACGTCGGGGCGCGTGGCGCTCTCGAACAGATCGTAGGCGACGCAGCCCGCGTCTTTGAGCGAAGCCGCTACCAGTTCCTTGGCCGTGGCGACCGTCTCTTCACGGTTGGTCGCCGTCGTGCGGATAAATACATTGAGTCGTATCATCGTTTTTTCGTTTTGAAGGTTTGACATTCAATTCTGTGCGTCTGTGCCGGCAAGCTCTTTGCCGCAGAGAGCGGCCCGATCGGCGTCGAGCATGACGCGCGCACCGCGGATCTCGCAGATCTTCTCCCGGATGACCTCCGTCTCCATCCGCCTATTTCGCTTCGGGCGCTTTCAGCGCGAGGTACAACTCGTCGAGCTGCGCAGGGTCGATGGCCGACGGTGCATCGAGCATCACGTCGCGGCCGGCATTGTTCTTCGGGAAAGCGATATAGTCGCGGATCGACTCCGAGCCGCCGAACAGCGAGCACAGACGGTCGAACCCGAAGGCCAGGCCGCCGTGAGGAGGCGCGCCGTACTTGAAGGCGTTCATCAGGAAACCGAACTGCTCCTGCGCCTTCTCGGGCGTGAAGCCCAGGCACGAGAAGATCGCGGCCTGCAACTTGGGATCGTGGATACGGATCGAGCCGCCGCCGATCTCGGTACCGTTGCAGACGAAGTCGTAGGCGTTGGCGCGCACGCGGCCCGGGTCGCTTTCGAGGTAGGGCACGTCCTCGGGTTTGGGCGAGGTGAAGGGGTGATGCATCGCGTAGAAGCGCTGCGTCTCGTCGTCCCACTCGAACATCGGGAAGTCCACGACCCACAGCGGAGCGAACCGCTTGGGATCGCGCAGGCCGAGCTGCTGGGCCACTTCCAGACGCAGGGCGCACAACTGCGTGAGCGTGCGGAACTTGGGTCCCGACATAAGGAAGACCATATCGCCCGCCGCCGCGCCGCACGCCTCGGCCACGGCACGCACCTCGTCGGGCGTGTAGAACTTGTCGACCGACGACTTGACGGCATCGGCCTCGACGCGGATCCAGATCAGCCCCTTGGCACCCACCTGCGGCCGCTTGACGAACTCGGTCAGCGCGTCGATCTGCTTGCGGGTGTAGGCGGCGCATCCCGCAGCGGCGAAGCCGCAGACGTACTCCGCATCGTCGAACACGCCGAACCCGTGCCCCTTGACGCGGCCGGTCACGTCGTGGAACTCCATGCCGAAGCGCAGGTCGGGCTTGTCCGATCCGTACTTCTCCATCGCCTCGATCCACGGCATCCGGCGGAACGGCTCGGCGAAGTCGATGCCCAGCACCTCGCGGAACATATGCTTCGCCCAGCGCTCGAACACTTCCAGCACGTCCTCCTGCTCGACGAACGACATTTCGCAGTCGATCTGCGTGAATTCGGGCTGACGGTCGGCGCGCAGATCCTCGTCGCGGAAGCAGCGCACGATCTGGAAATATTTGTCGTAACCGGCCACCATGAGCAGCTGTTTGAGCGTCTGCGGCGACTGCGGCAGCGCATAGAACTGGTTGGGGTTCATGCGGCTCGGCACCACGAAGTCGCGCGCCCCCTCGGGCGTGGACTTGATCAGGTAGGGGGTTTCGATTTCGAGGAATCCCTCTCCGTCGAGGAACGTGCGCACGGCGTGCGCCATCCGGTGCCGCAGGATCAGCGCCCGCTGCAACGGCGGCCGGCGCAGGTCGAGGTAGCGGTATTTCATGCGCAGGTCGTCGCCGCCGTCCGACTCCTCCTCGATCGTAAAGGGAGGAACGTCCGAGCGGTTGAGGATCACGAGCGCATCGGCCGCGATCTCGATCTCGCCCGTGGGCAGCTTGGGATTCTTCGACTCGCGTTCGATGACGCGGCCCGTCACTTGCAGGACGAATTCGCGGCCCAGTTCGGCGGCCGTCCGGCGGGTCTCTTCGGACGAGTGCTCCTCGACGACGATCTGCGTCAGGCCGTAGCGGTCGCGCAGGTCGATGAAGGTCATGGCGCCCAGGTTGCGCACCTTCTGCACCCAGCCGGCGAGCGTCACCGTCTGGCCGACGTTCGCGGCACGCAGCGCACCGCATGTATGGGTTCTGTACATAATAATTTGTATTTATTGCTCGGTTTGGCTATCTTTGTACTTGCAGTTGCAAGATACAAAAGTACGAAATTTATACGAAAAACGGCAGTGCCGGCAAAATTTTATAGGTAACCATATCCCATTTTACACCGCCGCTCCTCCAAAGCCCGACTACCGAAGCAGACCTCGTCCGAAGTCCCCGCCAAGGCGGGGGGGGGAAATCTGCAAACGCGGCTCTGCCACGAACGCTCCGACAGTCGGCCGGGTGCAGCGGCCCGGAATCCGGCAGGGTGTAAAGGTGTAAAGTCGTATATAGCTACCATTTTACAGCATCGGGCCGCAGCCGCACGGCCCTGCCGCAAACGAAGGACTATGAACGGATCGATCAACGACAGCGCAGCACAGCAGCAGCGCGATGAAAAATTCATGCGCATGGCAATAAACGAGGCACGACAGGCGTTGAAAAGAGAGGAGGTGCCGATCGGCGCCGTCGTCGTGGCGGGCGACCGCGTCGTGGGACGGGGGCACAATCTGGTCGAGACGTTGCAGGACGCCACGGCCCATGCCGAGATGCAGGCGCTGACGGCGGCCTCGTCGACGCTCGGCGGCAAGTACCTGCGCGACTGCACGCTCTACGTCACCGTCGAGCCGTGCATGATGTGCGCCGGCGCGATCGCATGGAGCCAGGCGGCTCGCGTGGTGTGGGGCGCCGACGATTCCAAGCGGGGCTACACGACCGTCGAGGGGTTGCGGCTGCATCCGCGGACGGTCGTCGTGCGCGGCGTATTGGCTGCCGAATGCGAAGCGCTGATGAAGGAATTTTTCAAAGAGTTGCGCTGAGGGGTTGCGGAGAACGAAAAAAAATTATAATTTTGTCTTCCGTGTACCGTTCCGATTCGGCCCCATCCCTCTGCACACGGTGAGTTTCGGGCCGTTGCGACAGGGACCGGATTCGTTGCGAATTACTTAAAACTTTATAAAATTTAGAATTGCAAAAGAAGATGAAAAAGCTGTTTTTATCCGTCGCCGCTCTCTTCGCGGTGTGCATCGTATCGGCGCAGGAAGGTGTCGTCGCATCGTATAACAAAGGTGCCGAGATGTTGCAGTCGAAAAACTATCCCGAAGCTGCCAAGCTGTTCCAGAAGGTGATCGACGAAGGCATGGCTTCGGAAGATGCCACCGAACTGAACTGCGTCGAGACGGCGAAGAAGTATCTGCCGACCTGCTATCAGGGGATGGGAACCCGTGCGGCCGCGCAGGGCAATTACGACGAGGCGATCGCCAATCTGTCGAAAGCGGCCGAGGTCGCCGAACTCTACGGCAATGTGGCTGCGCTGAAAAAAGCCAATACGATTCTGGCGAAAGTTTATCAGGCTCAGGGAGGTACGGCGTTCAACAACAAGGATTACGCCGCTGCTGCCGAGATTTTTGCCAAGGGCTATGCCGCCGATCCGAAGAATACGCAGATGGCCTTGTGGCTGGGAACCTGCTACTGCGAGTTGAAGGATTACGACAAGGGAATGGAGATCCTGGAGAAGGTCGCCGGGATGCAGGGCCCGAAGTTCGAGGCCGATGCCGCCGAGGCGAACCGCCTGCTGACGCTCTATACCAACAACCGTGTGGCCGAATTGCAGACCGCCAACGATCAGGACGGCATCATCGCCATGGCCGACAAGATGCTGGAACAGAACCCTGCCAACGCATTGGCGCAGAAGATACGTTTGCAGGCTTACCTCACGAAGAAGGATTACGCCAAGGTAATCGAGCTGGGCGAGGCCGCCGCCGCTGCGCAGCCCGACGAGACCGAGAAGAGCGACGTCTATTTCATCCTCGGCGCGGCATACAACGCCAAGGAGATGAAGCCGCAGGCGATCGAAGCCCTCAAAAAGGTGACCGCCGGCGACAACGTGGCCGCCGCACAGAAATCGGTTGCCGAGTTGAGCAAATAATCGCCGAATACGATACGGGAAGCCGGAAACCATCGCGGGTTTCCGGCTTTCTTTTTGTCTTGCAGCGTCCGGAGAGGGGGGGGGCGATTTTCCTGCAAAACATTGCCTGTCATATTTTTTCGGGAAAAGCCGTGCCGAAAGCGTCCGCCGGACACCTCCGATCCGTTTCCGCATCCGGTGCGACAACGGAAAACCGCCGAGCGCTGCGTGCAACGACGGTTTTCGTCGGCAATCGGCACGGCAGCTCTGCGGCTCGCCGTCGGCGGGCGACAAAAAGGCCGGAGGAGATATTGCGGATAAGCAGGTCCCGGAAAATAAAAGAATGAAAGAAAAATATCGGCTATCCCTTGCATGTTAATGAAAAAACGTTAATTTTGTAACAGATTCGTAAAATGTTTCTTATAAACACATAGCATCATGGAAAATTCTACTAATTTGAAGGGGGGGGGCGTTCGCGCATACGCCGCGCCCGATCTCGAACAGACCGTCATCGCGGTTGAATCGGGGTTCGCCGGTTCGACGACGAACGAGGCTTTCTACGACAGTCAGGACGGAGTCACGAAGGAAGACTACGAGTGGGGCGGAACGCTCGACGGAGAGTTCGAATAACGGCCAAACAACGGGAGATCATGAGAAAGATGCAAAAAACTCTGATGCTCGTTGCAGCAGCTGCAATGGCATTGGCCGGATGTTCGAAGGAGGACGTATCCGATAACGCACTGCCCGGATCGGGAACCAAGGCCACACGCGGTTTCACGGCCGAGATCGCTTCGTCGCGTACGACGCTCAACGGCGACGCGACACGCATGAAATGGACGGCGGGCGACCAGTTGGGCTTCTATACCGACGTCGAGACCGATCTGAACGTGGCGTCGAGCACCTACGCCGAAGGCGCGACCAACTTCACCGCCGAGATCGACACCAAGGCGACGAAGGTGTATGCGTACTATCCCTATTTCAAGTCGCAAATGGACAAGGATACTCCCCGCACGCATGAAAACGTTTCTCTCTATATCGAGGATGCGCAGACACAGACCGAAGCCGGCGTGCTGAACGGCAATATGGTCGGTATGTACGCCAGCGCGACGCTCGCCGAGGGACAGAATACGGTGCTGACCTTCACGCCGATCGCATCGCTGATCGCGTTCAATATCTACGATGCCGAGAATAACGGCGACGCGGTGAAGAGTATCACCTTTACGCCGGCAGGCGGAGAAAAGCTCAACGGCCAGCACATCTATAATCTGGAAACAGGCAAGACAACAAGTACGGGCACCAAGGAGTCTGCTACCGTAACATTGACGACGCCTTACGCCGTTCCCGCAGCCAAACCCGCCGACAAGGCCGGTTACATCTATCTGGCCGTCACGCCGAAGAGCTACGCCGGAGGTACGTTTACCGTAAAGACCGACAAAGGCAGTTACGACTTTGTGACAGCGACGGCGATCGATGCTTCGAACGTCTATGCTCCGATTACCATTCCGATGAACCTTGCGAAAGTTCGGCAGCCGGCACCGACGGTCACCCACGTTTTCTACGATGATTTCAGCAAAGCGACGGGAACAGGCAGCGGTATTGAAAAACTGTATGCTTCACCCACTGATTACGCATATTACTATACCGATCCTTATACGAATACGGGGAATCTCTACGGATTCAACGAGGCGATTCGTATGGGAAAGGGCGGCGCCTCTGCCACGATTACGACTCCCGCGTTGAAATTGATCGAAGGAACCAAAAATCTGAAAGTGACTTTCTATGCCAACGGTTGGAAGGCGGATCAGGCATTGAATGTAACGGCTTCGACAGGCACGGTCGTAGGCGGAAGCGATCTCGTTATGCCAGCGGCGACTGCGACCGGCAGCGGAGTAATGGACAAGAGCGAGGCGGCTCTCTTTACGGTCTACGTCGAAAATGCGGATGCCACGACTGCGCTTACGTTCGCTTTGGCATCTACGACAGTCGACGAGCGTTTTATTCTCGACGATCTGACTGTCGACGTGCATGACGGACCGATCGCGCTGACTCCGGTAATTCTTGCAGACGACATAACGGGTGTGGCGGCTGCGGGCGTCACGGATGCCACCTTCACATATGAAGTACGCAACGACAATAATTATACGGCATCTGTCGAATGCGACGGAACGGTCGTGACGGCAGCTTCGGTGAAAAATGCGACGAAAACGATAACTTATTCCGTAAGCGAGAACACCGATACGGCAAACGATCGAAGCGGATGGATTACCATTACATTGAACGACCCAGAATCGATTTCATTGAAAGTTATTGTCTCACAAAATAAAAAGATTGTCGCCGGAACAGGGAAATATGTACCTGTTGAAGCGAATCAGGAAGATTGGAGTGGAAAGTATATTATCGGTTACAAAGCTTCAAGCGGTGTTCGCATACTCACGGGAGCTAATTCCGGAAATTATGCAAACATGTCAGATGCAGGTGATTTTAACCAGTATATGGATGGAGATAATATTGTTTCTAATGTCGATACGGATATATATGCTTGTACGTTTGAGAAAACCGTAAACGGTTATTCAATTCATTGTGCAGATGGATATATTGGATATACATCTACTGCAACTTCAAAAAATAACAATCTGTGGTTTAGCCCAAACATTGTTGAAAAACAGTATGAATGGACGATTTCATATTCTAAATGTGTTGAGATTCAGAATGTTTATAATACAAAACGCATTATTTGGGCGAATGCTTCTGCAAATCGATTTGCAGGATATACATCGAAACAACAGGAGGTAATCCTTTATAAATATATGGAGTAATGAATAATCCATAAATGCAAAGAACCGATTGAAAATTCAATCGGTTCTTTGCATTTAGCCCTATTATACGGACGAATAGTCCATATTTTTATCCCAACCGCCTTATCTTCGGGGACTGAGGAGGGGCTGCAAACGGGAAAGATTGGTTATAAAAAACAACTTGTTTCTTCGCAAATACTTCGACCATGTTTTGGGTCGATATTTCGCCATCGCTTTAAGACATATATAGTTATTCGCTCACGCAGCAGACTGCTACTCGCCCGCCTGCACGGTCCCTCAGCCGTCGGCGAACAACTGTAAAAAATCGTATCAAGGAAGGCGGAATTTTGCGAATCGGCATCAAAAAGGATCGCTGCAAGCGATCCCTTTTTGATTAAACGAGGTGCGGAGGCTTCGCCTATTTCGCCTCGGTATTATGCGGTTTGGAGTCTTCCTCCTTCACCGGATCCTTCCCGTGCCGCTTGTTGTAGAGGAAACGCTTGATCTTCTTGGTGGGAGTCATTTCGAACTCCTCCTTCTCCTCGACGACCTCCGAGAGACGCGAGAAGCGGTTGACCTGCGAGTTCACGTAGTCGAGCACCTCTTTTTTGAGCTCATCGATGCGTTTCTCCCATGCGTCCTTCTTCATCTCCCAGTCGTATTTCAGCTCCTCGTAGCGCGCTTCCAGCTCGTCGCGGTTGAAATGCACGAGCGCGATGAGCCGCCCCTCCTTCTCAGTGACCAGCGAATCGGCCACGAAAACGTGGGAGTTGAGGACGCTCTCGATCTCTTCGGGGTAGATGTTCTCGCCGCTGGGGCCCACGATCATGTTTTTGAGCCGCCCCTTGATGTAAAGCCAACCGTCGGGCGAGAGCCAGCCCAGGTCGCCGGTGCGGAACCAGCCGTCGGGTGTGAAGACTTTGGCCGTCTCCTCGGGATTCTTGTAGTAGCCCAGCATGACGCTCGGCGTGAGCGCCACGATCTCGCCCTGCTGCGTATCGGGATTGACGTTTTCCAGCCGCAGCTGCACGCCCGGCGCCGCAGGGCCCGTCGCATAGGGTATCTTGGCTTCGAGCATGAACTGCTCGGCCTGCGTGTCGAGTTTGGCGCCTCCGATGCCGAGGAAGCGCAACCGCCCGCCGAAGACCTTCATCAGCTTCTTGCCGGCGATCCGGTGCAGGTAGCGGCGCATGAAGCCGATGCCGACGAGCGTGCGCCAGAAGGCGTTGGAGTTGAATTTGGCCTGAACCTGATGGCGGTAGATCTTCTCGATGATGAGCGGCACGATGAGCATGACCGTAGGCCGCACGGCTTTCAACGCCGGCATCAGCGCCGACGCGGTAGGCTGGCGGTCGAGGTAGACCACGCGCGCGCCCTTCGAAAAGGCGTAGATCAGTCCGATCGAACATTCGTAGGTATGGGACAGCGGCAGCACCGAGAGAAAGACGTCGGTCTCGTCGATCGGGAAGATGCCGAAATCCATATCGATCTGCGCGCAGATCGCCTTGTGGGTGAGCATTACGCCTTTGGGGCTCGACGTCGTTCCCGACGTATAGATGATCGCCGCCAGGTCGTCGGGCGAAGGAACCGCCGTAGATCCCGTTGCCGTGACATGCTGGGCGATGATCCCCAGATTCTTGGTCCGGATGACGATATTGAGCGAATCGATCGTCTGCTTCGAAAGTTTGGAAAAGAGTTTGTCCGAGACCAGCAGGGCTTTCGCCTCGGAATGGGCGATGATCATATCCAGTTCGGGGCCGGAGAAGTCGGGAAGGATCGGTACCGCGACCATGCCGGCCGAGGTGACGGCCAGGTAGCAGATTCCCCAGTTGGGCATACTGCTGCTGAGCAGCGCCACCTTGTCGCCGGCCTTGACGCCGGCTCCGACGAGCGCTTCCTGCACCGCGGCGGCTCGCCGGCCGACTTCGGCGTAGGTGACGCTTTCGCCGTTGAACATATCGAAGGCCGTGCGTGAAGCGAACTTCTCCACACCATGCCGCAATAGTTCGTAAAGCGTGTTAATCTTCATAAAGTCAGATTCTTCTTCTGTAAATCCGAATTGCGAAATTCAAGGCAAATGTACGGATTTTTACCTAAAAAATACTACATTTGAACCAAATTATCACCATGCTCGACCGCAGTTTCATCCGACAATCCGCCGCTGCCGCAGGCTTCGACCTGTGCGGTGTAGCGCCGTGCCGCCATCTGGTGCGGAACGAGCAGTTTTTCCGTCGCTGGCTCGGCGACGGGCGTCACGCCTCGCTCGGTTACCTCGAACGGAATCTCGACAAACGGTTCGACGTGCGACGGCTGGTCGAAGGGGCGCAGACGGTAGTCGTCTGCGCCGTCGGTTACAAGAACGGCCTGAGCGACGGTTATCCCGACGACTTCCGCGCGAAGATCGCCTCGTATGCCCTGACCGCCGACTACCATGCCACGATCAAGGGGATGCTGGGCGACCTCTTCGGGCGTCTTCGTGCCGCGGAGCCTGCCCTCGCCGGCCGGGCGTTCGTCGATTCGGCTCCGCTCGTGGAAAAGCAGCTGGCCGTCGAAGCGGGGCTGGGCTGGATCGGCCGGCAGTCGCTGCTCGTCACGCCCCGGTTCGGATCGTTCGTCCTGCTGGGCGAGCTGGTGCTCGACGCGGCCTGCGATCGTTACGACGAGCCGCTCGCCGGCGCGGGGTGCGGCTCCTGCCGCCGCTGCGTCGAAGCCTGCCCGACGGGTGCCGTTTGCAACGACCGCGCGATCGATGCGCGCCGCTGCATCTCCTGTCATACGATCGAACGGACGCCGGCCGCGGAAATTGCCCTCGACGGGTGGATTTTCGGCTGCGACGCCTGCCAGAGCCGCTGCCCCTACAACCTCCGCGCGCCGCTGCATCTTCATCCGGCGTTCGATCCGCTGTTCGATCCCTTGTCGTTCCCGCCCGAACGGTGGCTCGCGATGGAGGAGGCGGAATTCCGCACGTCGTTCGGCCGCACGCCGCTCATGCGCAGCGGCCTCCGGCGCCTCCAAGCCAACGCGGCGCAAAACCTGCGCCGAAAGGGATAATGTACTCCATGACAGGGGACGAATCGATTCCGCATCATACAAAAACGGCGTCTTCAATGAGAAAACGCCGTTTTTTCATCGAACTTGAATTCAGAGAGAACGCGAAGGGAACCGGTGCTTGATGATCCGCTGGCCGTCTATCTGATGCACTTCGACCGGCATATTGTCATCGAGCCGCTGTACTCGTCCCTGAGCACTGTTGCGACTGAGTTCCTTCACCTTGACCACAGCCGAACGATTCGGCCGTTCAACCTGAATGCCGCGCAGAACCGACGACATCGAACGGATACGGAAAGTCTCGACGGCCTTAGTCGACAGCGTCCGTTTGGCAGTTGAAGCCGCCGCGCCGCTCTTCTTGACCAATGTGAACGGACCGACGGGATAGTCATCTTCGGTAAATCCAGGCGCAGGTTCATAGGTCCCGACATAATCTTCACCACCTTTCGAATAGTAGGCGAAAAAGTCCATTGTGTACGCATCGATTACCAGAGGATTGCTGTCGGTTCCGACATTCGTGTCCGTCAGACCGACGATTTTGAATTCACCTTCGACCATTGCACCACCGATCAACTCGGAATTATAGGGGAACTGAATCGGAGTATAAAGTTTTTCAGATTTGACCATGCAGAATGGCTGATACTCTAAGGACACCTTCGTTCCCAAATTCGAGTCGTCGAACTCCGTCACCAGTTGAGTGGGCATCATGACCATGTCGTACACCTTATCGCCATCTTCCATTCTTTCATAGGTCCAAAGCACCGGAATCTCATTCCGCAGGCTGCTGATCGACCAGCCGGTTACGGCATAGGAGGCATTTACCCGATTCTGTTCGATCGTGATGTCAAATGTAAGCGGCTTCTTGTTTTTCAGAGACGTCGTGGAAGTCACCGTCCATGTGCCCAGATACTGCGAATACCCCGGCGTAGGCTCTTCGGTCGATCCTCCCGTTTCATCGTTCTTGTCGCTCATCCCGAGAATCGTAGGTTTGCCATCGCTTGTCGCGGGAGCTTTTACGATCATCCAGTTCGCAGCGCCCAAATTGCCCTTCGCATCCTTACCGGATGTCGATATGAGCAATACATCGTTGGCCGAAAGTTCATAGAGAACCTGATAGGTACCTTTATTCGGTTCGATCGTTTGCCCGCTCGACGATACGAGCAACGTGCGCAAATCGCTTTCAGTAAGACCGGCCTCTTCGAGCGACGAACAATCGTTCTCCAATAATCGGGCAAAGGTACGCACCGTTACAGTCTCCTCGTTGGGGAATAACGTCGCACCAATGAGCCACTCGTCTGCATCGATCCGATAGGCACCCTGCATGTTCACCCAGGCATTCGAGAGTTCGCCGGGATCGCTGCCGGAGTTGTTCTTCTCCGCCATACCGAGAATCGTAGCCCGACCGCTGGCCGAACTCTGGGACTGTACGATCACCCAGTTGGCTTCGCCGGCATCGCCGTTAGCATCCAATGCGACGTTGGCGAACATATAGACCTTACCGAATTCGATGGGAGTGCCTACCTCGTAAACTCCGGGTTCGATCAACGATTCGTCCGGAATCACACCACCCTCGGCGATGAGTTCGTCACGCAACCCTTCGGCGGTCATACCGATCTGTTCGAGCGATGAGGCAGGCCCTGTGAGTGTATAGCATAGGAGTTTGACGGATTTAGCCGACTCGTTGAGGTAAATATCCGCACCCAAAGCCGGCGTTTTATCCGAATATTCCGCGGTAAATATCTCCATATCCGCCCATGCGTCGGACATTCCGGGTTCGGCACCACCGTTCTTGATGTCGGCACGGAAAAGCTGCGTGAGGAATTCCGATGCAGCGACATTGTATCCGAAGGCCACGGCAGTGTAGTTTGTATTCTCCTCGACGGTAATATCCGTCTCGAATTTACCGCTGCGAGCGATGTCAGTCATCTCGTTGCCGTATTTGGTCTGCAACAGAGCGACGATCTCCATATCCGTTTTGCCTTCGATATCCTTGGCTGCTACGACATCTGCGAAATAATGCCCGTCGGCAACCGACGGCTCGAAGGTCACGTGCACATTGTTATCGGCCACCTCACCGACAGTGATAGCGATCGTCATGCGGTCGTCGGCCGGCGTGGTGAACGCCGTTTCGAGACGTGCGACGGCGGACGTGGACTTGCCGGCGTCGAGGTCGTAACCGAAGGCGACGACCGTGTACTCCGTGTCGGCCTTCAAACCGTAGACGGTCTTCCTGACCGTACCGGAGGAGAGTTCGGAGATGTTCTCTTTCAGGGCGGCGATGATCTCACGGTCGCTCTTGCCCTCGATCAGGCTGTTTTCGACGACCTGCCAGTAGTAGAGGTTCTCGGCCGAAGGTACGATCTCCACGTCGACGCTCTCGTAAGTCGGGTTCGTCGCGGCGATCTTCTCGAACGTCAGCTCCGCGGCCTCTTCGGCCAGCGTCGTGGCGAAGATTTTGGAGTACTCCGAATCCGTCAGACCGCTGCCTGCAGCGGCGACGGCCTTGACGCGCAGGATATACTTGGTTTTCGGATCGAGGTCGCCGAATGCGAGGGCCGTAGCCGAAGTCGAGTTCTCGGGCTGCACGACGAGTTCGTCGCCCGTCTCGTTCTCCTGGGAGAGGCGATATTTGTAACTTTCGGCATTGGGTACGGCATCCCACGCCACCTTGAAGCTGGAGGACGTCGTCGTGGTCACCGCGACCGAAGGTTTGGCGAGCACCGTGCCGCCCTGCTCTTCTACATCGTCGCTGTCGCTACAACCCGTGAAGGCGAATAACAGCGAGAGACATAAAAAAAGTCCGAATTTTCTCATAGTAAAACGTATTTGATTGTAATGATTCTCGTCCGGTCGTGCCTTTCCCGCACCGTGTCGTTAGGGAAAGTACCGACAAATATAGGTATTTTTTCAGAAACTCTGTAATCTTTGGAAAAGTATATCCTCCGTCCGGCCTCTTTTTTCGCTGCGGAACTGTAACGGTTTACATCCGGATAGATCGTAAAGTATCATCTTTTCGGGCATAATTCGCAACGGATGGAAAGCGGAAAGGGGGTCAGGCGGAACGATTTTTTAAAAATCCCGGGCTTCTCCGAACAGCCGCAGCTCGAACGTGCCGCCGACGGCCAGCCGTTCGCCCTTGACGGCCATCGCCCCCAGAATCTCCGGCACGCGGCAGGCCCGTTCGACGACGGAGCCCGTATCCTCCTCGGTGCGGACACGGTTGGCCCACGCCGTGGCATAGCTGTCGGCGAGCAGCACGTCGCGGCAGACGATCATCACGGCATCGGCACGGCCGAAGCTGAGCGACGGCCCGACGGTCCCCGACGAGGTGCAGATACCCAGCGGGAAGGCTCCGCCGGGAATGTGGAGTCCGACCCGTTCCGAGAGGGGGGACTCTCCGGCGAAGAGCGCCACGTCGAGCGGTCGGTGCACGTCGGCGTAGATGTCGCCGCCGTTTTCGACGACCACCTCGCCGACGCCGAATTCGCGGCGCAGCATCCGTCCCGTCTCGCGGGCGAAGGCTCCGGCTACGGCGCTCATCGGCCCGATGCCTGCCGTAGCGGCCGCCACAGCCATTTCATGCAGCAGAGGCGGAGCGTCGGGTCGCGGCAGACAGGGAACGAGGGCGCGCAGGTAGGCGGGGTCGCAATCGAGGTAACGGTCGAGCCGCACGCGCAGTTCGTGCAGAAAGTGTTCCGTGCGGGCGGCCATGACGGCCGCATCGCCGCGGTCGACGGCGACCCACAAGTCGCTTTCGCGGTGGGAGACGGTGAACACGACCGCATCCCGCCCCATGCGGCTCCGGTAGCGCCGCTCGACGTACTCCACGGCTCAGGCTTCGGTGAATTCGATATGGAAGAGGCCCAGAGGGCAGCTTTTGAGGCAGAGTTTGCAGGCGATGCAGCGTTCGGGATCGAAATGCAGCCGCCAGTCGGGCGCACCGATCGTAAGCGCCTGCGGGAAGCAGGCCAGCGCACAGTTGCCGCAGTCGATGCAGCGGTCGCGGTCGTAGGCGATCTTGCTCGCCACGGGGCTTACGGTGACGCCGTTGCGTTCGAGGTAGGCGACGCCTTCGCGCACCATGGGCTCCTCGCCCGTCAGTTCGACGAGCAGCGAGCCCGAACGTCCCGCCTCGATTTCGGCGCGCAGGATGTTGATGCGCAGGTCGTAACGCTTCACCAGATCGTAGGTAACCGCCTTGTCGGTGGCGTCCGACGGGAAATAGAGAATTACTTTGGTCGTCATGTGCTTTTCCTTGTTAGCGGTTATTCGTCGTCGGCTTTCAGCCCCTTGACCGTCGAATGGGCGGGCATGGGTTGTACGGGTTCCGTGAGGAGGAATTCGCCGCGGGCGATCCAGCCTTTGAGCGTTTCGGCGATCTCGCGCGCCTTGCGCAGGCTCGCCACGGGAGCCGTGCGCACGCGCTGCCCCCGCACCTCGATCGAACCGCTGCGCAGTTCGGCGTAGTTGGTCTGCCCGATCGGGCGCTCCTCCTCGCCGAAATCGAGGATGTTGGTGGTGATCTGTTCGTTACGGATCGAAACGTCGTGCGCCAGCTCCTCGTCCAGCAGCGGGATCGGGATGCCCACGCCCACGAAGAGGCTCACGCCGTATTTCTCGTAGTAGGCGGCGCGCAGGTAGTCGGTCGACATCTCGCGCAGGTTGCCGATTGCGGCCACGGTGCGCGCGCCGCCGATCGGAATGCCGTGCTCGTTGACGGGTTTGGAGGTGTTGAACTGCGTGCCCTGCCAGCTCACGTAGCCGCGTGCGCCGCAGAGGAAGATGCGCGTGCCCATGCCGATCGTACGGCACGTGGGATCGTTGAGCAGGGGCGACAGCTCGCCTGCGGTGCTGTACGAAACATTGCGCAGTTTGGGCAGCAGCGTTCCCATGTAGGTATGGAGCATCCGCTCCGAAGAGTTGGTCGCGGCGTTGTAGTTCTGGTAGCAGTTGCGCGGGTTGTAGAGGATCGCCTCGTTGATGTCGTCGAGCGTGACGTGCGAGCGGATATGGCGCCGCGGATAGTCGTCGGTTCCCTTGCCCCAGGCTTCCAGCGTGACGCTGCGGCCGGCCACCAGCTCCTCGATGACGTGGGCGCCGCCGTAGGCGGGGCGCGCCGGATCGCAGTCGGTGGCGCCCACGAAGGTGTCGACGGCCGCCAGGCCGCCGCTTACGGGGACGCCGTTGAGCTCGATGCGCTCCATGCGGATCGGCGGCGTGGCGTGGCCGAAGTTGAGAAAGGCGCCCGACGAGCACATCGCGCCGAACGTACCGGTCGTGACGACGTCCACGCGCCGGACGATCTCGGCGGGCGAAAGGGTGCGCGCCAGTTGGGACACCTCTTCGGCGGTCAGGACGACGGCTTTGCCCTGACGGATCTTTTCGTTGATCTCTTCGTAACTCTTCTTCATGGGGAAATTCTTGTTCGGAGCGCAAAATACGCAGAAATCGCGACATTTCAAAATCCGCGGCGGGCGGCGGCAGCTCCCGACAAAGCAAAAGAGACGACCTTATCCGAAGGCCATCTC
>ERZ1503853.403-NODE-403-length-14715-cov-3.123261_pt1 | contig 14715 bp, 8 predicted proteins | sample MGYA00572260_ERZ1503853 | MGnify/ENA primary metagenome ERZ1503853 (study PRJEB39906, sample SAMEA3182114) | gut metagenome | biome: human; feature: gut; material: Stool; isolation source: human stools | place: Canada | collected 2013-06-10 ...
GCGGGACACCGCTCCCCACCCTGCCGGCTTCCGGATTTTCCGCCGTGCGAACCCCGCACCCGCTCCGCCGCCCATCGTCCGCAGAAGCCCGCAACAGCAGACACTCCCGACTTCCGAAGCGCCATTTTCCGGGTCGGATAAATTTTATCCGCAAAAAATTTGCATAAACCGGAAAAATACCCTACATTTGCACTCGCAATAAGGGAATGGCTCCGTAGCTTAACTGAATAGAGCACTTGACTACGGATCAAGAGGTTACAGGTTTGAATCCTGTCGGAGTCACGAATTTTCAAGAGGTTACGATCGGATCGTGACCTCTTTTTTCATCGGGTACGGACGAATCGCTTCGCTCCGACGTCCTTTGCCCGCATCGGTACCGTTCCCGCCCCCTGCCTGCGGCACCGGCCCGCCGCGCCCCTCTTCCCGCCACGGAGCCTGCCGAATGCCGTTTCCGACCAAACCGCTGAGATCCCTGCCCCGCACCGACAAGAGTTCTTCCCCCGACAAACCGACATAAATACTACTCCGGAGAGTTGATTTTATCGGAAAAATTTGCTATTTTTGGATAATCGATACCCGAAAGCACGCCGCGCCGGACCCCTGCGACAGACAATGCCGGATCGAACATGAAGAGGCCTCTCCCCGATATCTCCGACCAAAAGCTGGTCGTCCTTCTGAAACGGGACGATTTGAAGAGCTATGAAGCCCTCTTCCACCGTTACTACGACCTCTTCCTGACCTTCACGAAAAGAGTCGTCAGGGGGGGGGAACATGCCGCCGCCGAAGACATCGTGCAGGAGGTCTTCATGCAACTCTGGCTCGGCCGCGACCGGCTCGACGAGCACCGCTCGCTCTACAATCTGCTCTTCACGATGACCAAGCACCGTATCTACGACCATTTCCGCCGTCGATACAACCTCGAAGCGCTCCGCCGTCCGCTGTCGGAGTTCGATGCCGTCTCAGACGAAGCCGAAAGCCCCGAAAGCGGTCTCGAAGCCGAGCAACTCCGGCAGACGATCGCACGGACGGTCGCCGCCATGCCGCCGCAGCGACGGACGATCTTCGCCCTGAGCCGACAGGAGAACCTCTCGCGGCAGGAGATCGCCCGACGGCTGGGAGTGTCGGTACGCACGGTCGACAAGCACCTCGAACTGGCGCTGCGCGAAATCAGGCTCCGTATCAAGGATTTCCAGTGGGTGCTCCTGCTGTTCCTGTTCCGTTAAAGAGCATCAAAGAGGATGTTTCCGCGAACCGGATGCAGAACCTGATTCGCCCGGACAATGCCGCCAATTTTTCATCCCCGCGCTCCGCAGCCTCGGACAGCCGGCAAAAAAACGGGGCGACCATCGGTCGCCCCGCCCCCTAAAACAGACTTTTCGTCACTTCCCGAAAACGTCGTTCAGTACCGCTGCCAACCGATAACCGGCTTTTGCGATCTGGCTCTCGGCCAGCGGCTTGTACTTTTTTATGAAATCGTTGGCAATGGACTCGCCCGGCTGCACGTCGTAGATGCACTTCGACGCCGCGGCCGATTCGCGCCCCCAGTCGTAGACCGTACCCGAGGTGATCTCGGCCTGTTCCGCCTCCGTATACCGGTCGAGCAGCCACGCCAGATCGGTGAAACTCCACGGATGGGGACGCTGGACGATCTCCGAATCCCAAATGGTGTGGTAGCGCATCTCCCTGCCGAAATAGTCGACCTTGTAGTAGCCGATCGTCGTATTGCCCGGATAGCGGATATGCGCCGGACAGTGCATGTCGCCCACGCAATGGACGATCAGCTGGATGCGGGCCAGCCGCGTCGAGTCGTCCAGCTCGCGGATGCGGTTTTTCAGCATATCGGCCGACTCCTCGATGTAGTAGAGGCAATTGGCCAGATACTTGTCGGTGCCGGGCCAGCGGTTTCCGGGCACGACCTCGCCCTCGGCGTCGACCGAGAAGGTATGGGGCAGCTGGTGCATCCGGTCGCCCTTCGCGGGATCGTAGCCCAGGTCGACGAGCATCTGCGGTTTGTAGTCGTCGAGCCACGAGGCGTAGTAGACGATCGACTCGCCGTCGAGCCACTTGTCCAGATTGGCCCTGGCCTTTTTCGTAAGGTGCTCTTCGGCGATACGGGCCACCGTCGCGTGGCCCAGACGCCCCCACGCAAAGAGATTTTGCGTCGCACACAGTGTTGCCGCCAACGCGAGCAGCAGAATCGGTCTCTTCATGTTTGCAGTTTTTTCGGTTCATCGGGGATCTGCCCCGTTCTCAATATATACGGTTCCGGCGGAAAAAAGTTTTCTCCGCGATGTTACTTTCTGAATGTCCCGATCAATTTTTTCGGATAATTCGTCGCAATGGCGCGCAGGCGGTCGATGTAGTTCGCATAGTAGGCCGCGTCGACGTCCTTGTCGATGGTAAAGATGCTCACTTCCACGCCTGCCGACGCATAGTCGTCGATTCCCCACTGCCCGCTGCCCGCCGCGCCGTCGAACCAGATGTTCGAGGCGTCGATGTTGATCCACGGATCGATGTAGGTCTGATACTCTGCCGGAGCGACGTAGCCCATCCAGCCGGCGCGCACGCCCGCGCTCTGGGCCGCCGAATAGCAGAGCGTCCAGACGGTCTTGTTGCTCGTAACGATGAATTCCACGAAATTGCGCGCCTTCATCCGCTCGATCACCTGACAAGCTGGCACGAACGCGCCGAGAAGCCCGTATAGCCCGCCGACGAACCGTCGACGAGGATGTTCTTCACGTCGAGCCACAGTTTCGACGTTCCGGCGCGCATCACCTCTTCCAGAAAATCTTCCAGCAGCGGAAGCCGTTCGCCGTTCGACAGCGTCCCCGCGGCGCACAATTCGTCGTAGGTATGCTCCCACGGCTTGAGCCCGTTCACGAGACAGCCCTGGGTGGCGTGGGCCACGATCACGCGGTTGTCGGCCGTGGCGTAGATGTCGCACTCCACGGCGTAGACTTTCAGGTCGAGGGCGTATTTCAGTCCCGCCAGCGAGTTGTCGGGATGCCCCGACTCGGTCGCACCGCCGCGATGCGCCACGACGATGCTCCCCAGCGGGTTGGTCGGGGCGGCGTACTGCTCCTCCGGCGCAGGCGGCGCCGCGGGCGTCATGTCGAAATCGCGCGGCTCCTCCGTACAGGCGGCCGTCACCGCAGCCGCGCAAATCAATAAAAATCGGTATAGTTTCATTGTTCTGTTTCGGTTTAAAATCGTTTTCTGTCGCTGCCCCTCCTTTTCCGAGGAGGGACGGGTCGGGAAGAGGGTGCTCCGCCCTCCCCCGACCGCTCCTTCGGCGGATCACTCCGCGTCGTAGTTCTTCACGCAGCGTACACCGTGCGCGACATTGCCGTTCTGGTAGTTGTCGCGGAAGATCCAGTTGCCGTTGTTGGTCATCGCCACCAAACGCCACCCCATGTAGCAGGTATGGCCGTTGCCGGTATAGGTCGCCGTCGTGGGCATCGGAATCCATACATGGGTCTTCAACCCCAGATCCTGCCATCCCACCGACATCGCCCGCCACCCCGTAGGCGCCAGATTGAAGCCGAACTCTTCGGAGTTGTCCGCGATATCGGCCTGAGCCGGGCTCTTCGTCGTCGAACCTTCGTTGACGGGATAGAGACTGCCCGCCTCGTCCCACAGGCACTTGCCGCCGACCGTCCACAGCGCCCGAGAAATGCGCAGGTAGGGCACCACATTGATCTTGTAGGCGGCCGACGAACTGCCGTAGACCGTATTGGCGAACGACGGCTCCTTGGGCACGTATCCGCCGTTGTTCTTCGAACCGAAGTCGTAGGCGGCGTAGAGGATGTCGTACCAGTCCTGGAAATTGGCCACATGCCAGCCGTAGGGGCAGATACCCTGAATCTGGATGCGCGAAACGGGATGCTCCTCGAAGAACTCCTCCTCGCGGCCGGCGTACTCCTGCAACTTCGCGCTGGTCAGCCCTTCGAACAGGATCGTGTAGTCCGCCGCGTCGCGCACCTCCCGCCCCACGGTGTAGGGCGCGGGCCACTCGCTGTAATACTCCTCCATCAGACCGCCGCGCGGCGCGCCCGTCAGGTATTCGTAGAAGGTATAGTGGCGACCGCCGAGGGCCGTGATCGCGGCGTCGGGCTCCAGCTCGCCGCCGTTCCCGGTGTCGTCCCACGCCGGATTGCGCACCGCCGTGTTGCGGTAGCTGTACGTGGGGTCGGTCTTCGAGTTGTAACCGCCCGTATCCTTGTTCGTCGCGCTGAAAACCAGCGGGCAGCCCAATTTGTAGACACCGATGCCGTCGCCGCCGTCCCAGTCGAGGTTGCGCGTCATCCACGTCTTGTAGGTTCCGCGCGGTGTGACGTAGGCTTTGGTCGGATAGTCGGCCACCCGATCGTCGGGCAGGCAGTTGGGCGTCGTAATGCGCTCCCACTGCCACGTCATGCGGTTGAAGTCGACCGTGAGCGTGCGCAGACCGTCGGCGTCGATTTCGGGCCCTGCGGGCAGCGGCGCCTCGGCCGATGCGATCTCGGCGACCGTCCCTCCCGCCGCCAGCACGTAGCAGGGATAGGAGGCCGTGCGGCTGTCCTTGTTGATGCGCACGGGATTCGTCCCGTCGGCCGCGAAATAGGTCTCGGCCGTATAGACACCCTCCTCCTGCTTGGTCATCTGCAACGCCGCATCGATCGCCTCGTAACGGGGCACCGACGCGCCGTAGAGATAGTAGTAATCGTCCACACGCAACTGCACGACGGCGATCTCGGCCGACGCCTCGCTCGTGTCGGCCGTGCCGACATGGATGGTGAAGACCGCCGTGCGGTTGTCGCTCTTCGAGGTCCACTCCGCAGCCCGCAGCACCACGCGGCCTGCCCCTTCGTCGCTCCACGTGAGCCACTCGCCGGCATCCGGCTCGCCGTAGGTCACCGAGTAGTCGTAGACGTCGCCCATGTTGGTCGTGTAGTCGATCGTCGTCTCGCCGCCGGCAGAGGCATACTCGATGCCCGTCTCGGCCAGTTCGCAGACGATCTCGGCGTCGGCCTTCAACCCCGCCTGCGTAATGGGAAAGGTCTCGACGGTGCCGTCCTCGGCCGTCACGGTCAGCACGCCCGAACGGCGGTACTCCGTGTTGGGCGTCGCCATGATCTCCACGGCCCGCATCCGCGTCGTCGTCACGGCGCCCGTCCACGTATCGGCGAACGATTCGTCGACGACGGTCTCGCCGACCGTGGCCCACGCCACGTCGCCCTCGGCGCGCCATGTGTAGCGGCCCTTCTCGAAGGGCATCACCTGCACGACACCCACATAGGCCACCTTGCCGTCGACGGTCGTGCCGTCGGCCGTGAACCCGATTTCGGCGGGCGACAGGGCGATGCGGGTAGCCGTATCGACGCCCAATTCCCCGGCATCCTCGTAACATCCCGCAAGGAGCGCCGCCGCCGACAAGAAAGATATGATTCGTGTTTTCATCTGCTCTGAGTTTTAGGTTATCGGATCAGTTCCAGCCCTCGGTCTGCGTGAGCTTGGTGTTCTTGTTGCGCGCCGACGCCGAAATGGGCCACAACAGGATGTTGGGGTTCAGCGCGCGGCGCTCGGCCAGCGAGGGATTGTAGTCCCATATCTTGTCCAGTCGGATGAGCGTCCACCACACCACCCCTTCGCACGGGAATTCGAGCAGCGTCTCGGTACACAGCGCATCGAGCACCGCCTCCTTCGTGGCCTCGGTGTAGAAGTTATCCACGCCGTAGGCACGCTTGGCGACGAGATTCAGCGACTTGACAGCCCCCTCATAGTCTTTGCGCCAGTATTTCAGTTCGGCGTCCAACATCACCGCCTGCGCATAGCGATAGTAGAGCAGGTCGCAGTCGAGGATCATCATGTTGGTCGAACAGTCGCCTTTGAGTTTGTTGGGGCACGAAATCGTATTCATCACCCCCTCCGACGACGAGCCGTAAGGCCCTTCGAGGTAGTTGCAGTCCACGCGGCGGTCGTTGTGCTCGGCCTTGCTGCGTTTGAGCACCGAGATGAAGTTGTCCGAATAGTTCCACCACTGCGTCGTGTAGATCGGCACGGGATTCATCTGATAGGCCGGCGCCACGTTGGTCGCGGGCCAGTAGAAGGTCCAGTAGTAGCCGCCCGTGAGCTTCTCGGTCTGGTTGTTGTTCAGTGCGAAGATCACCTCGGCGTTGCACTTGTTGTCCACCGCGAAGATCGAGGCGTAGTCGTCGAGAAGGCGCGCCGACGAGATGCCGATCGCCTTCAACGCCTCGTCGGCCAGCGCGAGGTAATCGTCGCCGCCCGCCTGCGTGGCGTACATCCACAGCGCGTATTCGGCTTTGAGCATGTTCACCGCATCGGGCGTGGCGACGTACTTGTCGGTGCCCGAGGTGACGTAGGCCACGGCCGTCTCGATGTCGCGGCCGATCTGTTCGTAGACGTAGGCTTTGGGCGAACGCGCGGGATAGCACTCCTCCGCATCGACCGACTCGACGGGGTTGAGCAGCAGCGGCACGTCGCCCCACAGGCGCACGGCCCAGAAATAGAGGTAGGCACGGGCGAATGCCGCCTGTCCGATCGCCCACTGGCGGTCGGCGTCGGTCATCGGCACCGTCGGGGCGTATTTCAGCACGGCATTGGCGGCGTTGACGGCCGTGTAGAGCTTCGTCCAGACCGTCGAGGCGTTCGAGTCGTTCATCGTGCTGTTCTGCACGCCGTACATGTCGTTGTCGTGTCCCGTGCGCCACGATCCGGCGCCCCACATGTATTCGCCCACACGCGCTTCGCCCCAGTAAAAGACGTTGACCTTGTCCTGCACGAAATTGGCGCGCATGAGGTAGTAGATGCCGTAGGCCGACGTGGTGACGTCGCTCGACTCGGTCCACATGTTGCTCGCCGTGAGCTGGTTGTCCTGTATGATGTCCAGATCGCCGTGGCAGGCCGTCGCCACGAAGGCGGCGCATCCCGCCAGCGCGATCAGCAGTTTCTTGGATTTCATGGTTTTATCTTGGTTGTAGTGAAGCATTAGAAGACGCATTTGAGCGAGAAGAGCACCTTGCGGGCATTGGGCGCGATGTTGCCCGTGGCATCGCCCGTCGACGTACTCTTGTAGAGGTTGCCGTCGGCGCCGGCGCCGCTTTCGGGGCTGATCGAACCCGATACCTTGGTGAAGTAGTAGAGCGTATTGCCCGTGACGCTCACCGTGAGCTTCTTCATGCCCAGCTTCTTAATCCAGCGCACGGGCAGGTCGTATGCGAGCGTCACGTCGCGGATGCAGAGGTAGTCGGCCTTCTCGACGTTGAAGTTCGAGATGCGCGAGAAGTTGCGGTTGCCGTAGTCGGGATCGTTGGCGTAGAAGCGCGCGTACTTGGCCTCCGTATCGCCCGGATAGCGCCAGCAGTCGTAGACCATCTTGTCGAGGTTGGCGTTGTTGCTGCCCATGCCGTTCTGGAAGACGCGCGACTTGAAGTAGTTGTAGATCGAGTGTCCCAGCGCGTAGTCGAGGTAGACCGACAGCGAGAGGTTCTTGTATTTGAAGGTATTGTTGATGCCGCCCACCGAATGCGGGATCACCGAGCCGAGATAGAACATATCCTCCGACGAGATCTGCTCGCGCCCGTCGGCCAGGCGCGCCGAACCCTCGCGGTTGCACCACTCGTAGTCGCCGATGTCCTTGCGCCCCTTGTATTTCGAATCGGTATTCTCCGAGAAGCCGTCCGAGCGGCGGTAGCCGTGCGACTGGCTGTCGTAGAGCGCCGCGTCGGCCTCGGCCTGCGACTGGATGATGCCCGCGATCTTGTAGCCGTAGATGCGTCCCAGCGGTTCGCCCACGGCCGTGCCGCCGAAGCGGTAGCCGCTCTCGGTCATCGTGTAGCCGCCGATGCGCCATGCGTCGCGGCCGTCGACGTCGGTATACTTGTACTCGTCGGGCAGCGACAGCACCCGGTTGCGGTTGTAGGTGTAGGTCAGGTCGGTCGTCCACGTGAAGTTCTTCTTCTGCACGTTGATCGAGTGCACTTCCAGTTCGAAACCGGAGAAGCGCGCCGAACCGACGTTGGCCTTCACCGACGAGTAGGCCGACGTGTCGGGCAGCGTGATCGAGAAGATCATGTTGTCGGTCACCTTGTTGTAGTAGTCGGCCACGATGCGCAGGCGGTTCTGGAACATCCCCAGATCGAACCCGATGTCGAACTGCGTGGTAGTCTCCCAGCGCAGCGCACTGTTGGCCATCGCCGAGGCGATCGTCGTCGAGTGGCCGGCGTAGTTCTGCGCCGTGCTGTACGAACCGTAGGCGTCGTACAACCCGATGCCGTTGTTGCCCGTCATGCCGTAGCTCACGCGCAGTTTCAGGTCGTTGATCGGCCGCACGTTCCAGAACTTCTCGTCCGAGACGTTCCATGCGGCGGCGCCGGCGGGGAAGAAGCCCCACTTGTTGCCCGGAGCGAATTTCGACGAACCGTCGGCGCGGGCCGTGAACGAGAGGATGTAGCGCTTGTCGAAGTTGTAGTTCACGCGGCCGAAATAGGAGATCAGCACCTCCTTCGTATCCTTGTTGCTGGCCGTGAAGTTGCCGCCCGATTGGAGCACGGGCACCTTGTCCGACGGCGCATAGGTCGAATTGGCCGTCAGGTAGCGGTAGCGCTCGGCCATGTAGTCGTAACCGGCCGTCACGCCGATCTGGTGGCGCTTGAACGTGCGGTCGAAATTGAGGTAGGCCGTGAACTGGTCGCGCAGCGTCTCCGTGCGCGTCTCGGTGCAGCTGCGGGTCTGTTCGAGCGAATTGCCCTTGTAGTAGTAGCTGCCGCGGTAGTTGTAGTCGTGCATGGCGTACTGCGCCGTGGCGGTCAGCCCGTCGACGATCTCCCAGTTGAGGTTGAAGTTGCCCGTGGCGCGCTTGTCGGCGCATTCGCGGTCGTAGTAGGTCTCGTACCACATCGCCGTGTGGCAGTTTTTGTTGTCGCCGCCGCGCAGCAGGTTGCCGTCGGCGTCGTAGTCGCGGTGCGTGGGCGCGATCAGCAGACCGCGTCCGAGGCTGTTGAAGTAGTTGTCGACGAGCGGGTGGCGGATCGAACGCGACAGGTCGAAGGTCGTCGAGGCCGACAGCCGCTTCGAAATCTTGAAATCGGCGCTGCCGTGCATCGTGAAGACCGAGTAGTCGGTCATCGCCACCACGCCGCCGTCGTCGGCATAACTCACCGACGCGGCGTATTTCACGTTCTCGTTGCCGCCCGTCACGCCCACGTAGGCCTTCGCCCACAGCGCGTCGCGGAACCAGTGTCCCTGCTCGTCGGTATCGGTGAAGACGATCGTGCGCCCCGTCACCGGATCGGTCATGCTCCGCCAGCCTGCGGGAACCGCCTCGCCGTCGCCCAGGAAGCGCGTGGTATGGATCGAGCCGTCGCCGTTGCCCGTGCCGGCGGCCGTGGCCGACGTGAGCACCGACGCGCCGTTGTACGACTCGGCGATCGCCGGACGCACGAACGACAGGAACTCCTCGGCATTCATGAAATCCCATTTGCGCGAAGGCGACTCCCAGCCGATCTGCCCCTCGAAGACGATCTCCGGCCCCTTGCCCACCGTACCTTTCTTGGTGGTGATCAGAATCACGCCGTTCGACGCCCGCGAGCCGTAGATGCCGGCCGCCGCAGCGTCTTTCAGCACCTCGATCGACTCGATGTCGTTGGGGTTGATGTCGTTCATGGCGCGCGTGATCCCGTCGACGATGACGATCGGCGCATTGCTCTGGTTGATCGACGAACCGCCGCGGATGAGGAACGTCGGCGCCTCGCCCGGCAGCGAGTTGGTCGTCGAGACCTGCATACCCGCGACCTTGCCTTTCAGGGCGTCGCCCACCGAGGTCACGGGAGCCGCCGCCACCGCGCTGCCGGCGATTTTCGACACGGCCGTCGTGAGCGTATGGCGCGACTGCGTGCCGTACCCCACGACCACCACCTCGTCCACGTCGATCGACGAGGCGGCGAGCGTCACGTCCACGACCGTCTGCGCCGGTGCGACCGCCACTTCGGCCGTCCGGTAGCCCACGAACGAAATCTGCAACACGGGATTGTCCGCCGACACGCGCAGCGAATAGCGGCCGTCGATATCGGTCGTCACGCCGGTGGTCGTCCCCTTGACGACGACCGTCGCCCCCACGATCGTGGCGCCCTTGTCGTCGCGCACCACGCCGCTCAGCGTCCGCGACACGGCCTTTTCGGCCACGCGCGGCACGGCACGGCGCGTGACGACGATGCTCCGTCCGTTTATTTCATAGCTCACGTCCTGTCCCGCGAAGATCTGCGCGAGGACGTTCTCGATCGGTTCGTCCTCCGCCGCGACCGTGATCCGACGCTCCATGTCGATCTGGCTGGCATCGACCGTAAGCGAATAGTGCGACTGTTGCAGAGCGGCGATCGCCCGCTTCACGGTTACGTTTTTCAGGTTCAGGGAGATGTCGTCAGCCGACGCCTGCGAAGGCAGAAACAGCGCCGCCGACACAACGATTCCGAGACAAAACGATTTTATACCCGGAATCGTTAGCAAGTTTTCAGGTTTTTTCATACATTTGTTAGGTTTTGGTTCTGTGCTTGGAGTGTACAGCTCACGACCGGAACTGCGGGCGGGGATAGTGCGAATATCTCCGCCTTTTTTTTTACGAGGATCGATCTTATTCCATGGGCGGTTTCTTTTGAGGGTTAGCGTTTGGTGATGTTGACGATGCGGCCTTCGCGGCGAATGCGCATCGCCTCGTCGGCATTGAACGAAGCGAGCATCTCGTCGAGCGACTCACCGTTGACGAACGAGGCGATGAAGCGCCGCTCGGCCAGCGCGCGGTCGGCGACGTTGATCTTCACGTCGAAGCGTTTTTCGAGGTAGGCGACGATCTCGTCGAAGCGTTTGTCCATGAAGAAGAGCCCGCCCCCGCAGACGACGGGGCGGTAGGTATCCGTCGGCACATCGAAGGTTTCGGTCGATCCCGTACGCTTGTCGAGCTTCACCAGCTCGCCCGGGCGGAGCCGCACGATGCGGTCGTCGCCGCCGAGTTTGGTCTCCATTTCGACGCTGCCCTCGACGAGCGTCACCTCGACCTCCGAATCCTCGGCATAGGATTTCAGATTGAATTTCGTGCCCAGCACCCGCACGTCGACCTCGCCGGCCGACATCACGAAGGGGCGCCCGGGATCCTTCGCAATCGTGGCGTAGCCCTCGCCCGCCAGAAAGACCTGCCGGCGATCGGGCCCGAAGCGGTCGGGATAGATCAGTTTCGATCCCGAATTGATGACCACCTCCGAGCCGTCGGGCAGCACCACGCGCAGCGTCTTGCCGTAGGGTGCATAGGCTTCGAACCACTCGCCCGGCCGCTGCGCCTCGCCGTAGAGATAGAACGCCAGCGCCGCGACGGGCAGCAGCAGACAGGCGGCGGCACGCATCGTCCAGCGGCCGACGAGCCGCCATGCCGAGCTCTTCGGCGCGATTCCCAGCCGGCGGCAGACACGCCGGAAAGCCCCCTCGGCATCGGCCGTCGCAGGCTTCGTCTCGCGCAGCAGGGCATACAGCAATTCGTCGGCCTCTTTCGTTTCGGCGTGTTCGGCCAGCCAGCGGCCGGCGGCCTGCTCCTCCGCGGGCGAGCAATCGCCGTCGAAGAGGTTTCGCATCTCTTTTTTATCCATAATCGACTCTTTCTACCCTATATACGCACGACGGGGCCGCATTGCGTAACCGGAAATGAAAATCAGGCAAAAAAATCGTCACGTCCGCCGACATCGCCTGCGCGAAGCCGCCGGTTCGCCCCGCGGACCGCAACGCGCCGACGGCTCTGCGGGCCGCATCCCCTGCGCCGAAAGTCCGCAACCGCTCCGCTGCCGCAGGCCGCGTCGCGCCTCCGCACCCGTTCTCCCCGGCCCCGAACAAAAAAAACCGGCTCCGGAGAATCTCCGGAGCCGGTTCGAACGCTCGCCTCTGGCGTCACTCCACGTCGAGCGCCGCCGCAAGAATCGAAAGCGGATGTTCGACCCGCTTCGACGTCGACATCTCGATCTGCCACTTGCAGGTCTCGCAATCGGTGGCCACCACGTCGCAGCCCGTCGCCTCGATCTGCCGGAACAGCCCCTCGCCGATGGCCTGCGAAGTCTCGTAGTTCTCCTTCTTGAAGCCGTAGGTTCCCGCGATGCCGCAGCACTGCGAGTCGAGCACCGTCAGCTCCACCGAAGGGATCATCTTCAACAGTTCGATCGAGTAGTACGACCACCCGAGCTTCTCCATGTGGCAGGGGGTATGGTAGGCCACCTTCACCTTGGGCGCATCCTTGCGGAAGCGCAGCTTCGCCTTGCCCGATTCCAGCAGTCGGTAGATATAGCGGGTCGCCAGCTCCACGCTATCGCGCACGTCCGACGTATCGATGCCCAGCAGGTGGGGATACTCGTCGCGCAGCGTGAAGGTGCAGGTCGACGAGGTGCCCAGCACGGGAAGACCTCGCTCCACGACCGACTCGCGGATCGAAGCGATATTGACCTCCGCCTGCCGTTTGGCCTGATTTATCAGTCCGTTGGAGATCAGCGCCACGCCGCAGCACTTCTCCTTTTTCAACAGCTGCACGCCGATACCCAGCGCGTTCATCACCCGCACGAAATCCTTGCCCAGCGGCGGGTTGTTGTAGTTGACGTAGCAGCCGTGGAAATAGCTCACCTGCTCGGGGAAAGCCGCCTGCGCCTCGCGCTGCTTGCGCATCCACCCCTCGAACGTGCCGAAGGCGTATTTGGGGAAGGTGCGGCGATGATCGATGCGCATGACCTTATCCATGACCATCTTCACGGGTTTGAGCCCCACCGTGGCGTTGACGATCGGCGCCAGCGGCGTCGAGAGCGTTCCCACCAGGTCGGTGTTGGCGAGCACGAACTCGCGCAGTCCCGGCCGCTTCTTGCTGTACTTGATGCGCGCGAGCTGGATGATGTCGCCGATACGCACGTTCGACGGGCAGGCCACTTCGCAGCGTTTGCAGTTGAGGCAGTATTTGAGCGCCTCGTCGTAGAAGCCGGGCTGTTTCAGGCGCAGGCGTTCGCCGTCGGGCCCCGCCTGCTTCGGCCCCGGGAAGAGCGGATTGGCAGCCGCCGCAGGGCAGTAGACCGTGCAGACAGTACATTTGATGCACTGCTCGAAATTGTTTTCACTGTATTCCGTCATCATAACCTTACTCGTTTAAAATCCGTTCGGCGGCGGCCAGCGCCGTGAGCATCGAAACACCTGCGCCGCACCCCTCCTTCACGGGATTGAATCCCGTCAGTCCGGCGCCGATCGCGTAGAGGTTCTCCACCGCACACCCGTCGCGCAGGCCGCGCAGACGCTCGTCGCACTTCACGCCGAAGAGCTCGAACGGCTGCGCCGCGAACAGGTCGCGGTCGTACCATGCGCCGCGGTCGGCGGCACAGGCCACGTCCAGCCCGAACAGCGGTTCGCGCACGCCGTCCATCCCGGCCACCAACCCCTGACTGAAATAGCTGCCCGTGGCGAGCACGTAGCTGTCGGCCTCGAAGGCGATGTCGCCGTGGTCGGCCGTGTAGAGCGCCGTGATGCGGCCGCCTTCGGCCTCGTAACGCACGGCGGTGTCGCCCAGCATGTAGACGCCGCCCGACTGCTGGAAGTAGCGCCGCAGCTGCAACTGCGCCTGCAATCCCGGGACGGACGGGGGCAGCGTGGCCACCATCGCCACGGGACGGCCCGCCTGCCGTTCGAGTTGCGCCGCCGCATCGCGGCGGTCGATCCCCAGCACGGCGGGCAGCAACACCGCTTCGGCATCGCCCGCCTCGCGCCGCAGGATCCGGGCCAACTCGTCGAGATTCTCCTGCCGGTCGAAGATGCGGGCGATATTGGCCGAACGCATCTCGCTGGGATTGTTGCGGATCGTTTCGAGCGCCGGCATGTTGAACGTGCGCACCGCGCACTCCGTCCCCATGCGGCGGAATCCCTCGGCGAGGAACTGCGTATAGAAATCGAGGAAGCCCTCGGCATTGAACAGCACCGCCTTGCACCACGGCAGCGCATCGGACGCTTCGCTGCGCACATACCCCGCCAGCGTCAGCCACGCGGGTTTCAGTCCGCCCATCGGCGTGAGCCGGTAGTGGTTACGGGCTGCATCGCCCTCGACGGCGACGCCCGCCTCCGCGAGCAGTGCGGCGGCCTCGGCCGCCAGCGCCCCGAAACGTTCGGCGCCGATGCGGGCGTAAGGGTGTTCGGGAGCCTGCCGGATCGTCTCGGCCACCGACTCCGCGGGAGCGGTCACGGGCGTACCGTCGGGCAGCGCGCCCAGCAGATCGAACGACCCCGACGAGAAGTGCAGCGCGCTCTGCCCCGAAGAGATGATGGCGCAGCGCCGTCCCGCTTTCGAAAGGCGGATGCCGCAGACGAGTCCCGCCAGGCCGCCGCCGATGATTACACTATCGAATTTCATATCGTCATTTCGTATTGTTAGCACTCGTTAAACCGCACACGCCGTCGTAGAGCCACATCGTGAACTCGCTCTCGCGCAGCGTATCGCCCCACGCCACGGGGGCCATGCCCTTCCAGCGTTCGTTGAGGAACGCCGTCAGATCCTCCTTGGCGCGCCGCACGCAGTACTTGCCCGCTTCGGCCATCAGCCCCGCGGCGCGACAGGCGCACAACTCGCCCTGACAGGTACCCATGCCCACACGGGTGCGCCGGCGCAGGTCGACCAGATTGTTCACGTCCAGCTCATTGAGCGCATACTCCACCTCGCCG
>ERZ1503853.490-NODE-490-length-12578-cov-3.011020_pt1 | contig 12578 bp, 8 predicted proteins | sample MGYA00572260_ERZ1503853 | MGnify/ENA primary metagenome ERZ1503853 (study PRJEB39906, sample SAMEA3182114) | gut metagenome | biome: human; feature: gut; material: Stool; isolation source: human stools | place: Canada | collected 2013-06-10 ...
CTGGGGGCTACTATTTTTCAATTTATTTGAGGCCACAGCTAATTCAAACATCTATACAATCTCGGGACGTGTGACCGAGGCAAAAACGAATTCCCCTTTGCCTGGTGCTTCTATCCTCATTAAAGGTACCTATTTGTGGGCCGTATCCAATCAGAAAGGAGAATTTACGATACAAGGAGTACAGGAGGGAAAATATAATCTGGAGGTTTCTTTTTTGGGTTATGTACCGGCAACAATTCCCGTAAATGTACGCAGCAATATCAATAACCTTCCTATCATACTCAAAGAAAATACACTTGCACTGGATGATGTAGTCGTCACTGCACAAGCACCCAAAAATGAATTAAACACGACGCTCACTATCGGAAATCATGCATTGGAACATCTACAGGTGTCCAACGTGAGCGATATCTCCGCTCTCCTTCCGGGAGGAAAAACTAAAGTGCCGGATCTTACCACCAATAATATCTTCTCATTACGCGACGGAGGGTCAACAGCCGGTAATGCCGCATTTGGAACAGCCGTAGAAGTGGATGGAGTTCGTATTGGAAACAATGGTTCGTTTGGCAATATGAACGGAGTGGATACCCGGAATATCACTGTTGCAGATATTGAATCGGTGGAAGTCATCACCGGAGTGCCTTCGGCAGAATATGGAGACTTGAATAGTGGTATGGTCAAGATTCACACCCGGAAAGGGAAAACACCCTGGAACATATTGCTGTCTATCAATCCTCGCACCGAACAGGTTTCATTTGCTAAAGGATTGGATTTAGGAAACAATAAAGGTGTCATCAACATAAACGGTGAGTGGACCAAGGCTACTCAAAAGTTGGTATCTCCCTATTCTTCTTATACAAGAAGAGGATTCTCTGCCGGATATAGCAACACGTTCCGCAACGTATTAAGATTCGACATCGGTGTTACAGGCAATATCGGAGGAATGAATACCAAAGATGATCCTGATGCCTATTCGGGAGAATACAACAAAGTGAGAGATAACGTATTCCGGACAAACACTTCACTGGCCTGGCTGCTCAACAAATCGTGGATAACCAACCTCAAGTTCGACGCATCGATATACTACAATGATAACAACTCCCACGCGCATACGTTCTACTCCTATGCATCGGAGCAACCGGCTGTTCATGCCACAGAGGAAGGATATTTTATGGCAAACAAACTGCCATATACTTACTTTGCCGACCAAATCATCGACTCCAAAGAACTGGATTATGCCGCATCGTTAAAATATGAATGGAACAGACGATTTAAGACTGTAAACAGCAACCTGAAAGCGGGTGTTCAATGGAAAGCAACAGGCAATGTGGGTGAAGGAGAATATTACAAAGACCCATCATTGGCTCCAAACGGTTATCGTCCCCGTCCTTACACTACTTATCCATATATGCATAATGTTTCGCTTTATGCAGAAGAAAGTCTGTCATTTCCTGTGGGAAATACCATGCTTAGACTGATGGCAGGGGTACGTTGGGAACATTTGTTTATCAAGGGAACGAAATATAAGAACCTGAATACTCTTTCACCACGTTTCAATGCCAGATGGCAGTTGAACGAACATATCGCTATCCGTGGCGGTTGGGGAATTACCGAAAAGCTGCCCTCTTTCTACACCTTGTATCCCAAACAGGAATATCGGGACATACAGACCTTCGGCTTTTCCTATAATAAGATTGAATCATCTTATATATATTATAGTCAGCCCTACACGTTATTGCACAATGAAAACCTACGCTGGCAACGGAATCAGAACGCAGAAATCGGTCTGGACGTCAACATTGCCCGTACCAGAATTTCATTAGTCGGTTATTTCAACCGTACCAAGCTGCCGTATAAATACGCAAGTACTTATACTCCGTTCTCCTATGATGTGCTCCAATTGCCGGATGGATTCACGATGCCGACTAACCCGCAAATCAATGTAGATAACCAGACAGGGATGGTTTACATACGCGACAATGCATCCAGTTACTGGACTCCTATGGATGTCAAAGTGACCGACCAGACTTTTGTAAAGTCAACTTCTCCCGACAATGGAATGGACGTGATTCGTCGCGGAGCGGAAATGATTGTTGATTTCCCGGAAATTACTCCGATTCGCACGCAATTCCGGGTAGATGCCGCTTATACTTATACGAAATACATCGACAACTCTTTATCGTATTATTATCAGAATGGATGGTCGCACACCAGTCTTGCCAATCGTTCTTACCAATATGTAGGTATCTACGCCAACGGCGACAACTTATCGACTACTGCCAACGGCAAGCGTACCCACTCGCTGGATGCCAATATCACAGCCATCACCCGTATTCCGAAAGCCAGACTGATTATCTCGTGCCGACTGGAAGCTTCGCTTGTGAAGCGTTCGCAGAACATCTCCGAGTATCAAGGAAAAGAATATGCTTTCAATGTGAGCGAAAGCAGTAATACCCAAACCGGGGGAAGTATCTATGACGGTAACTCTTATACCGCTATCTGGCCGGTAGCATACCTCGACCTGAATAATGAGATGCATCCTTTCACATCAGCGGAAGCCGCGAATCCGGAATTCTCCTACCTGATACGCAAATCGGGCAATGCCTATACATTTGCAGCAGACGGATATGATCCTTATTTTTCTGCCAATATCAATATCACCAAAGAGATTGGAGACTATGTATCTCTTTCTCTCAATGCGATTAATTTCACCAACTCACGGCCTTATGTAAAATCTCATGCAACGGGTGTAAGCGCTCTCTTCACCCCGGATTTCTATTATGGACTTACTTGCCGTATCAAATTCTAACTATATGAAACAATTCATCTACATATTATTACTAACAGTGACTGGCATCTTTGCGGGATGCACAGATATCGATAAAGAGAATCCGTATGACAACCAGTTGCACAGCCTGCAGGTTACTGCCGTATATCCGGACGGATACACGGATCATCTCCGGGAAGGAGTGACCGTAAAGATTGAAGATGTCGACCGTGGAAATTCTTACAAGGCTAAAACCGACAAGAATGGAGTGGCGCAATTCTCTTTGACCAAAGGTATATACCGCGTACAAGTCAGCGACAAAGGCGGAAAGGATATTTTCAACGGATTAGCTGATAATGTCAAACTAACCAGCGGAGACATGTCTCTTAATCTCCCGCTCATTCATTCCAAGGCCGGGACGATCATTATTAAAGAGATTTACTGCGGAGGATGCACAAAGTTACCGCTGGAAGGAAATTATCAGTCCGACAAGTACATTATCCTGCATAATAACGACTCGGAAGTGCAATATCTGGATAGTTTATGCTTCGGAGCACTCGACCCTTACAATTCACAAGCCACTAATGTATGGGTGACACAGGATGAAGTAACCGGAGCAACCATCTTCAAGGACTTTGCTCCCATCGTTCAGTGTATCTGGCAATTTGGCGGTACCGGTAAAACGTTCCCGCTTCAGCCGGGAGAAGATGCAGTGATTGCCATCAACGGAGCGGTTGACCATGCGGCACAATATCCGCAATCTGTCAACCTGAACAAACCCGGATATTTTGTATGCTATAATAATGTTTATTTTCCGAACACACAGTATCATCCGGCTCCGGGCGACCAGATCACACCGGATCATTACCTGAACGTAGTGTTGAAGACTGGTCAGGCGAACGCCTATTCATTCTCGATATTTTCTCCTGCCGCGGTTATTTTTAAAGCCAAGGATACCACGATACAGGACTTCGTTCTAAAAGAGGGAAGCGTCATACAAAAACCGGGAAGCACTACGGATCAGGTGATAGCGATACCACTCGACTGGGTGATTGATGGCACGGAAGTATATTATGGCGGTTCCTCCAACAATAAAAAGCGTATTTCTCCATCCATCGATGCGGGATATGTCACTCAAAGTGCCACATACAACGGACGCAGTTTATACCGTCATGTGGATGAAGAAGCGACACAGGAAGCGGGTTACGAAGTACTGGTAGATACAAACAATTCTTCTACCGATTTTTATGAACGGGAAAAACAATCTTTGCATGAGTGAGATGAAGAAAATATATATAACAGGCCTTTGGATCCTATGTCTGACATCCGGAGTTTCGGCACAGACTTATGACATCATCGAACGGCGTAACTCCTGGAATGCCGGGGCAAATGTCACAGGTATCATGATGGACAGTATTTCTGCTTCCTATGCCGAACTGTACGGAAAGAATAACCACGGTGATTTCCGCAACTATTACGAAGCAAAAGAAGCATGGAGTGCCGGAGCGGTAGCAAAGTCCATCACTCATCTGAAAGGCTATTCACTGACGGGTTCGTTCTCATTCGATCATACTTCAGGCAAGGATATGAGCGGTTCGATGTTTATCCACCCAGGATTTTATCCCGTAGACCTCCTGGAGTTCACACCCGGACGTAAAGACTTGCAAACTTACGCTTTCATGGGTGGTATTGCAACTGATATTTCACCCAACTGGCGATTAGGAGGAAAGATAGACTTTGCCGCTTCCAACTATTCCAAACGAAAGGACTTGCGGCATACCAATTACCGACTGAATTTGAAAATAGCCCCCAGCGTCATGTATCATTCGGGAGATATGGCGATCGGCTTTTCCTATATTTTCGGTAAAAACAGTGAATCTGTGAAAGCAGAAGTCATCGGTACAGCCGAAAACTCTTACAATACTTTTCTGGATAAAGGACTTATGTATGGAGCTTACGAGGCATGGGACGGGAGTGGAATCCATCTTAGTGAATCGGGCGTCAACGGTTTCCCCATCAAAGAATTGTCGAACGGGGTAGCCTTGCAACTTCAATGGAAAGGATTTTACGGAGATGCTGAATACACGTATTCTTCAGGTTCTGCCGGTGAAAGAGATGCTATCTGGTTTAAATTTCCAACCCACCGGATTACCTCCCATTTGAGTTATCATTTCAAACAGGGAAAGAAAGAGCATTTTCTGCGACTGAATTTGCAATGGTCACATCTGGTCAACAATGAAAATGTGATAACCAAGGAAACGGTAAACGGGATAACGATCACTCACGTACACGGTTCCAATCGTATTTTTGAGCAGGATGTTTTCTCCGTCCATCCCGAATATGAATGGATTAGTCCCCGCACGGAACTTCGCCTGGGAACGAATATATCAACATTCAGACGACTGACCACACAGATGTATCCTTATGTAGCTTCGGAAAAGATGCTTTGTAGCCGGACTTATATCTCCAGCGTATTTCATCTGGGGAAACTCGACCTGAAAGCGGCTGCATCCTTTGCCATAGGAAACTTTACCGAGAAAAACAGGACTACGGCAACAGATACGGAACCGGGTGACCCGCCTTATCGACTGACTGATTATTACAATCTGAAAAATGAATATACAACTGCCCCACAGACGACTTTTCACCTCGGATTGCGCTATCATTTCAACTATGGAGTTTATGCGGAAGTACAGGGTAGTTATACGCACGGTTTCAACCTGCAATATATAGATGGTTCGAACCGTTGGAACGAGACTATCAAATTAGGATATACTTTTTGAAAACAATGAATATATAAACTAAATTATTAAGCAATGAAAAAGAGTTTGACATTTATCTTCGCAGCAGCGCTTTTGGTATCTTGCCAACAGGAAGAGAACGAAGCTACGACTCCTGCAAACAGTCGCATTACTATCTCTCCTATTATTACACGTGCTACGGAAGTTAACTTTGAGACCGGAGATAAAATCGGTGTTACAATCACCCAAAACGGTGACTTCGTATATGCAGAGAATAAACAGATGACATACAGTGACGGAGTATTTGCAGGCGATTTACTCTGGTACCCGGAAGGAAATGACAAATCGCAAATAGTAGCCTATTATCCCTATAAAGAGGGTAATACTCCGGCTTCATTTACTGTAGAAACCGATCAGACTAGTGGATATGGAGCGTCAGATTTTATGGCAGCAAAGAAATCGGATGTACTTCCGACTACCAACGTTATAAGCATGAACTTCAAACACATGTTTACTAAATTAGTGATTAATGTAACAAAGGAAATAGAAGCTAACATCTCGTCCATCACATTGAAAGGTTCTATCCCGACTGCAACTCTTGATTTGAGTGCTCTCACAGTGACTGCTGATGCAAACGCCTCCGCAACAAGCATTGTTGCACAAGCCGTTAAAGCGAATGAGACATACCGCGCCATTATCGTTCCCCAAACAGTAGCCTTGACGCTTGAAGTAGCAACATCTGACGGCAAGACCTTGTCACAGAAGCTCACATCTACCACTTTGGCACAAGGAGGACAATACAGTGTGAACATTCGCGTGTTACCTGACGATATAGAAGTCAAACTTAGTGGTGACATTGAAAACTGGACAGATGAGGGTGAAATTGGAGCTGATAATGAGATTCCTTTCGAGGAACATCTCGATCAGAACTATTTCCTGTATGATAATGTAAAATATAAGACTGTAACTCTCTCAAACGGTACGACATGGATGGCTGAACCGCTTATTTATTTACCGAAAGGGTATACTCCTTCAAGTGATCCAACTGCTGATAGCCATGTTTGGTATCCGTATGAAATCACAGCCGACGGTGCAACCGTAGCTACAACAAAAGAAAGTGCCATAAAAGAATTAGGTTATCTATATGATTTCCAGGCTGCACTGGGTGGTAAAGAAATTACTGATAGTAATCTGACCTCCTTTGAAGGAGCACAAGGAATCTGCCCGAAAGGATGGCACATACCGACACGTCTGGAGTACTTTAATCTGGTAGGAAAAACAACGAATGATGCCGACGGCAAGGTACCGGCTGATGGTGATAAAGCTCTTTTTTATGATGCAGCTTATGATGGAGCCAAAATATCATCACTGATGGATGCAGGATTCAATTACCAATTCTCCGGTGTTCGTATGGCAACAAGTCTTACAGGCGTCGGCAGCTACCAAAAAACTGCAATAGCAGATGACGCCAAGATTCAAGCTGCGTGGCATGGAAAACCGGCAATGAATTATCTCATGACTTCGACCGCCTACAAACCCATATACAATAGTACCAGCGGCCTACTAACCAATATACAGTTCTTTGGATTAATGAGTACAATCAATGCAACCAAGTATCCGGAAGGCAGATTATCATTATCTTATGTTAGCATTAAAGCCGGTATGCAAGTTCGTTGCATAAGGGATCAAGCCGGCAACTAAAAGACTAATATTTGTTTCATGCCTTGAAACCTTTAGTTTCTCGGTGAGAAACTACCAGTTTCAAACTGGGAAACTAAAAGTTTCAAGTAAGGCTACCCCCCTCGCCCGTAAGGCGAACTACGATAAGCTATAAACAAACGAAAAACAGATTACAAACTATATAAAAACGAAGCAATAACAATGAAAACAAAAAAGCTAACAATCGCAATTGCCATCATGGCAATGACTTTTATCGGAACTTCATGTGGTAACAAACAACAGAAAAGCGCATCAGAAGCGACTACAGAACAGTCTGCATCTTCCGCCTTGGAAATTGATTCTCTTCTTGCCAATGCCGAAAGCCTTGCAGGACAAGAAGTGACCATTGAAGGCGTCTGCACACATACCTGCAAACATGGCGCAAAGAAAATCTTCCTGATGGGTAGCGACGATACCCAAGTGATCCGTGTAGAAGCGGGCACTTTGGGGACATTCGATCCTAAATGCGTGAACTCCATCGTTCGTGTTACCGGAACACTGAAAGAACAACGCATTGACGAAGCCTACCTCCAGAACTGGGAAGCGCAACTCAAAGCACAGGCTGCCGAGAAACACGGAACCGGTGAAGCCGGATGCGACTCTGAAAAGAAAGCACGTGGTGAAACAGCCAACAGCCCTGAAGCCCGCATTGCAGATTTCCGTGCAAAAATAGCCGACCGCAAGGCAGAAACAGGAAAAGAGTATTTATCTTTCTATTTCATGGAAGCTGACTCGTATGAAGTGGAGTAGTAACATCCGTAAGTGGAGTCGGCTCATACACCGTGACTTATCATTTTTCTTTTCCGGAATGGTATTGATATATGCCATTTCCGGAATTGTAATGAATCACCGTGACACTATTAATCCGAACTTCTCCATCACACGGAAAGAGTATAAGATAGCAGAAAAGCTACCGGATAAAGCAGGAATGAATAAGGAGAAAGTGCTCACTCTCCTGGAACCATTGGGAGAAAGCGGCAACTATACCAAATATTACTTCCCGAAAACGGACGTAATGAAAGTATTCCTGAAAGGTGGCTCCAACCTTCTAGTAAACGTAAAGACAGGGGAAGCGGTATATGAATCCGTCACCCGCCGCCCGCTTATCGGAGCAATGTCCCGTTTACATTACAACCCGGGACAATGGTGGACTTACTTCGCGGATATTTTCGCCATCGCTCTTATTATCATTACTCTCTCCGGCATCATCATGCTGAAAGGGAATAAGGGCATTATCGGCAGAGGAGGGATCGAAGTCATTGTCGGAATCTTGATTCCCATTCTTTTCCTTTTCTTCTTTTGAATAGAATAACAGATTAAATCAAATGGAACATATTATCGAATGTAACAATCTGACGCACTATTACGGCAAACGGTTGATTTACGAAAATCTTAGTTTCACAGTACCCAAAGGACGCATCCTGGGACTGTTGGGAAAGAACGGTACAGGCAAGACCACCACTATCAATATCTTGAGCGGTTATCTGAAACCCCGTTCAGGGGAATGTCGCATCTTCGGACAGGAGATTCAGACAATGGCACCGGCTCTGCGTCGCAATATCGGACTGCTCATCGAAGGTCATGTGCAATATCAATTCATGACCATCACCGAGATAGAGAAATTCTACGCAGCTTTCTACCCCGGTCAATGGAAAAAGGAAGCGTACTATGAACTGATGAATAAGTTGAAAGTCGCTCCCGGACAACGTATCTCACGTATGTCATGCGGACAGCGCTCACAAGTTGCCCTCGGACTTATCCTTGCACAAAACCCGGAACTTCTAGTATTGGACGACTTCTCACTCGGACTCGATCCCGGTTATCGCCGCTTGTTTGTCGACTATCTCCGTGACTATGCCCGCTCGGAAGGGAAAACCGTCTTCCTGACCTCACATATCATTCAGGATATGGAACGACTCGTTGATGACTGTATTATCATGGACTACGGAAAGATACTGATTCAGAAACCAATCGTCGAATTACTGGAAAAAGGACGTCGCTACACTTTCACTATTCCCGAAGGTTATGAACTTCCTGCGTCTGATGATTTCTATCATCCTTCTGTCATGCGAAACCAGTTGGAGACTTTCTCCTTCCTGCAACCGGCAGAGACAGAAGCAAAACTGAAATCAATGTCAGTACCTTACACTAATTTTCATAGTGAACAGGTAAATTTGGAGGATGCATTTATCGGCCTGACAGGCAAATACTGATTAAATTAAGAATAAGAGTTGGCAACTCGTAACCCATAAATCATCATTCATAAATCATAAATCCTCAAGAATGTACGCTATATTTTATAAAGAATGGATAAAGACACGGTGGTATTTTCTGCTTGCCGTGCTCGCCACACTCGGTTTTACAGGCTATTGTATGCTTCGCATCAACCGGGTGGTAGAAATGAAAGGGGCTGCTCATGTATGGGAAGTCATGCTGCAACGCGATGTTATCTTCATTGATATGTTGCAATATATCCCCCTGATTGCCGGAATCCTGATGGCAATCGTGCAGTTTGTCCCCGAGATGCAACGCAAATGTTTGAAACTGACTCTCCATCTGCCTTATCCGGAACTAAAAATGACGGGCAATATGTTACTCTCCGGACTCATATTGATTCTTGTCTGTTTTGCTTCTAATTTCCTGTTGATGGAAGTATACCTGAACGGAATACTTGCCCATGAACTGAAGAACCACATATTGCTCACCGCTTTAACGTGGTATCTTGCCGGGATTTCCGGCTACCTGCTCGTCGCATGGATCTGCCTTGAACCGGCATGGAAACGTCGTATTCTGAATCTCATTATCGCTGTATTGTTACTACGGATCTTCTTTCTGTCGCCCACACCGGAAGCATACAACAAGTTCCTCCCTTATTTAGTGGTTTATACTTTGTTGACAGCTGCTTTCTATCGTACGATTTAAGGCCGGAAAGCAGGACTAAACAATTAAAAATTAAAGATTAAAAATTAAAAGATTGAGAAATGAGACGTTTCAGTACCATACTATTATATGTAACCATCGCTTTCCTGCTTCTTTGGCAGTTGCCTTGGTGTTACAATTTCTTTGTCGTAAAGCCGGAGAAGACTCCCTTTACCCTATATAGTTTCGTCATTGGCGATTTCGCACAGATGGGACAGGAAGAGGGAAAGGGAAGCGTGCGTCGCGACTTGGCAGGAAACATTTATTCGGAAGCTGCTTTCGACAGCATCCTGCCTATGTTTTACTTCCGCCAGTTGATGTCTGACGAGCGTTTTCCGGATACCATTCAAGGAATCGCAGTGACTCCCAAAATGGTGCAGACGGAAAACTTCAACTTCCGCAGCGTTCCTTCGGATATCAATGCGCCTTCTATCGGACTTTACCCGCTAATGGAATCCATGTCAGGACGTGTGGATTTAAAAATGCCGGATGATGTATTCCGCATCACCTCCAAAGGGATCGAATTCATCGACATGGCTACCAACAGCGTGAAGGAAGATAAAAGCCTTCAGTTTACCGAAGCTATGACTAAGAAAGATTTTCGTTTCCCGGCAACGGAGATTGTAGGAAATCCGACGGTGAAAAAGGAGTATGACGAAGGTTACCTTCTATTGGATGCCGACCGCCGTCTGTTTCATCTGAAACAGGTGAAAGGGCGTCCGTATGTCCGTGCCATCACCTTGCCTGAAGGACTGACGTTAAAGCATCTGTATCTGACCGAGTTCAGAAACAAAAAGACGCTTGCTTTTATGACCGATGTCAACAACGCCTTCTATGTGTTGCAGAATCGGACGTATGAAATCGTAAAAACAGGAATCCCGGTATTCAATCCCGAAACGGATGCACTAACCATTATCGGTAATATGTTCGATTGGACGGTACGTGTGACTACTCCGACCTCTGATAATTATTACGCATTGAATGCCGACGATTATTCATTGATTAAAAAATTAGAGAACGCATCGTCTACTCATTCCATGCCCGGTATTACTTTCACATCTTATACTGATAAATATGTAATGCCACGTTTCGAATAGTATTCCCATATTGAATGTAACAGTTGTAAGGGACTATCAAAAGTCAATCTATTAAATATGACTTAGGGTAGTCCCTTACTGTTTTCTTCCCATGCGTGTATAGGAAACAAAAAGAATTACAATCTTTTCTTCTGTAAGTATGGGCTTTTTCCGGCAAGAAAGTTTATCTTTGCCGACTCATTCAAATATTCAGACCGCAATTGCTTCTGCATTATACACAAACAAATACGGTAAAACGAAAAAACTCAAATTAAAAACCGTATGAAAGTTTACAAAGCATTTGCTTTCCTAAGTATCTTCATCATATTGTTCTATAATTGTTCGCTCCCTACTGATGACGAAGAAAAAGGAGATTCAGAGGAAGAGGATACAGTTACCTCCGAACTTCCCTGGGAAGGAGAGATGGACAAATTCACCATCAATTCTAAAGAAGGAATCCATCTGAATGATCCACAGGAAGACGCCGGAACAGCTTATGTCACCATTCCTTCTACCTCTATAAAAAATACCCGTTGGGAATTTGGAGTTCACCTCACCTTTAATCCTTCCGCTAACAATTATGCACGATTTTATCTGACTTCTTCCTCAAACATTCTTTCCGAGAATTTAAACGGTTATTATATTCAGATAGGAGGAGCCAAAGATAATGTAACTCTTTATCGTCAAAACGGAGACCAATCTAAACTACTGGCTTCGGGAAGAGAGTTGATGAAAGGAGACTCTTCACCGAAACTATATATAAAAGTAGAACGTGACAATAATGGTTACTGGACTTTTTGGACACGACGTGAATCCGAGAATGAATACGTAAAAGAAAAACAAATAAAAGATACCGATATACAAACTTCCCGCTACTGCGGTATATACTGCATTTACACCAAAACCCGCTGTAAAGGATTTACATTTCATCACATACAGCTATCTAATAACGTAGAAACGGACACTACACCTGATGAAACACCCGATCATCCCGGAACAGACATTCCAGATAATCCGAACACCCCCGAATTACCGAAAGATGTGAGAGGTATGCTTCTTTTCAATGAAATCATGTATAATAATGCCACTGATGGTGCAGAATATATAGAAATCTACAATCCGACTGAACAGGCTATCATTTTACCGGTACTTTATCTATATAAGATGTATAAAGACGGGGCAATATACAATACTACCATCCTTCAAAATGAAAGTCCTTCTACTCCCCTAACCATTCCTGCCAAAGCATATCTTTGCTTCACGAAATACTTCAACAGAGTCGTTCAGAAACATAAAGTCGGTGGAGAAAATATAATAATTATACCGAACTTCCCGGCACTGAACAATAATGGCGGG
>ERZ1503853.492-NODE-492-length-12496-cov-2.749618_pt1 | contig 12496 bp, 9 predicted proteins | sample MGYA00572260_ERZ1503853 | MGnify/ENA primary metagenome ERZ1503853 (study PRJEB39906, sample SAMEA3182114) | gut metagenome | biome: human; feature: gut; material: Stool; isolation source: human stools | place: Canada | collected 2013-06-10 ...
CTTCACGCTGCTCGTCGCCGCAGGGTCGGTGGCCGCCGCACTCTACGCCAAGGGGTACGTCGACCGCTACCTCGACCGCAAACCTGCGGCGCACATCTCGCTGCACTACTTCGCCTTCACGCTGCTGTCGCTCTCGATGACGGCCGTCGTCACGGCCAGCGGCGGCTATACGTTCCTCTTCTGGTGGGAGCTGATGACCCTTTCGTCGTTCGTGCTCATCCTCTTCGACGCCGAACGCAAGGAGGTGCTCAAAGCCGCGCTGACCTATCTGGTGATGATGCACCTCGGCTTCTTCGCCCTGCTCATCGGCTTCGTGGTCCTGCAAGCCGCCGAGGGATCGGCCGATTTCGGCGCGCTGGCGGGCTACTTCGCCGCACACCGCCCGCTGCCGCTGCTGCTCGTCTTCCTCGCGGGCTTCGGCATGAAAGCCGGCCTCTTCCCCATGCACGTCTGGCTCCCCGAAGCGCACCCAGCCGCCCCGTCGCACGTCTCGGCACTGATGTCGGGCGTGATGATCAAGACGGGCGTCTACGGCGTACTGCGCACGGCGATGTACCTTCCCGCCGGCGAAACGCTCGCCACGGCAGGCGTCATCCTGCTGGGAGCAGGCATCGTCACGGGACTGTGGGGCGTGCTGCTGGCCGCCATGCAGAACGACATCAAGCGGCTGCTGGCCTACTCCTCGATCGAAAACGTCGGGATCATCTTCATCGCCATCGGCGTAGCCCTGCTCGGACGCAGCGCAGGCAACGACGCGGTGGCCCTGTGCGGCATGGCCGGCGCGCTGCTGCACACCCTCAACCACTCGTTCTTCAAATCGCTGCTCTTCTTCGGCGCAGGCAACCTCTACGCCGAAACGCATACCACCGCACTCGACCGCTTCGGCGGCGTGGCGCGCCAGATGCCCGTCACGGCGATCCTCTTCCTGGCCGGCACGGCGGCGATCTGCGCACTGCCTCCTCTGAACGGGTTCGTCTCGGAATTTATTATCTACACCGGCATGTTCCGCAGCATCGCCGAAGGGCAGCAAGTGCTGTTGGCGGCAGCCGGCGTCACGGCGCTCGCCCTGATCGGCGGACTGGCTCTGTTCGCCTTCACCAAACTCTACGGCATCGTCTTCCTCGGTGCGCCCCGCACGCACGAGGTGGCCGAAATGCACGAGGCGGACAACTACCGCATCGCCGCCATGGCGCTGCCCGCCGCAGGCATCCTCTTCATCGGGCTGCTGCCGTGGACGGTACTGCCGCTGCTGACGAAGGTAGCCGCGACGCTGCTGCCCGGCCTCGGCGCCGGCCGGCAACCGGCGGCCGAACTGCCGTTGTGGGCGGGCCTCACGCAGATCACGCTCGTCGCAGCCGTGCTGATCGCCGCGACCGCGCTGCTGCTCGTCGCCAAACGGCGCGCCCTGCGCCGCCGCACCGTCGCGTCGGGGCCGACGTGGGGCTGCGGCTTCACAGCCGTCAACACCCGTATGCAGTACACGGGCGAATCGTTCGTCGAAGGGTTGGAAAGCATCGTCCACCCCTTCACCGAGGAGGTCGTCGAGGGCAAAGCGGTCGACAAGCAGGAGATCTTCCCCTCGGCGCACGACTTCGACATCCGCCGCAAAGACCGCGTCGCGCGGCTCTTCTCGGCATGGTGGGTCGAATCGCTCCGCTTGCTCAACGCCCGCGTCATGCGGCTGCGCACGGGCAAGATCAACCACTATATCCTCTTCGCGCTGCTCTTCATCGTGCTCATATTCCTATGTTCCATCCTCAACCTACTCTGATGACGACGCTGTTGAATATCCTGCTGCTCGTCGCCGTCGCCCTGTCGATCACGGGCGTCGTCAACCGCACGCGCGCACGGCTGGCGGGCCGCCGCGGCCCGCGCTTCACGCAGCACCTCCACAATACGGCCCTGCTGCTGCGCAAGGGGGCCGTCTACTCGACCACGACCTCGGCGCTCTTCCGCACGGCACCGGCCCTCTACCTCGCGGCGGCCGTCACGGCGCTGCTCTTCATCCCGGTAGGCGACCTGCCGCCCGTCGTTTCGTTCCCTGGCGATCTGGTCTGCTTCATCTACCTGCTCGCACTGAGCCGCGCGGCGCTCATCCTGGCGGCCATGGACACGGGCAGTTCGTTCGAGGGCATGGGTGCCAGTCGCGAAGCGCTCTACGGCGCGCTGGTCGAACCCGCGCTGCTGCTCACCACAGCCACGCTGGCGCTCATGACGGGACATACCTCCTTCGCGGCGATCTTCTCGGCTGCGACGCCCGTCGAAGTGCGTTTCACGATCATCCTGTTGCTGCTGGGTTACCTGCTGACCAAAATCTTCATCGTCGAGCAGGGGCGCATTCCGGTCGACGATCCGCGCACGCACCTCGAACTGACGATGATCCACGAAGTGATGTGCCTCGACTACGGCGGCATCGACCTGGCCTTCATCCAGATCGCCGGCTGGCTCAAAGGCGCCGCGCTGGCCGTGCTGGCCGCCGACACGCTGCTGCTGGGCGGCGCGCTGCACTGGTGGTGGGCCGCACCGCTGGCCGTGCTGCTGCCGGGCCTGGCCGTCGGCGTCGTCGAATCGACGCAGGCGCGCAACAAACTCTCGCGCAACGCAACCTTTCTGCTCACCATCGCCGCACTCGCCGCGCTGATCTTCTTCGTGGCGCTGCTGCTGCACCTCAATATCGATATCCGATGATACTCGCACTCGTACTTCTCTACGTCGTCTCGCTGGTCTACATCTCCATTACGGAGCGGTTCCGCAGCTATGCTTCGCTCGTGGGCTTGCAGGGATGGCTGCTGCTGGCCATCGCGCTGGTGCGCCTGCAACAGATCGAAATCTGGTCGCTGCTCTTCGTCGTGGCCGAGACGCTCCTATTCAAGGCGATCGTCGTACCGGCGATTCTCTTCGCCGTGATCCGCCGCACGAAGATCAACCGCATCGCGGCCTCCGGCACCTCGCAGTTCAACTCGCTGGTGCTGTCGCTCGCGGCGCTCGTGGCGAGCATCTCGGTCACCTACTGCATCGCCGAGGAGACGATCAATCTGGTCTTCTTCGGCGTGGCGCTCTACGCCCTGCTGAGCGGGCTGATCCTCATCGTCGTGCGCACGCGCATCTTCTCGCACATGGTGGGATTTCTGGTCATCGAAAACGGCGTCTTCCTCTTCTCGATGGCCGTCGGCGTCGAAATGCCCTCGATGATCGAAATCGCGATCATGCTCGACATCCTCATCTCGATCCTCATGCTCGGACTCTTCCTCACCAAGATCGGCGCCCGCTTCCGCATCGGCGACACCGACCTGCTGACCAACGTAAAAGACTGACCCTCGTATGATCGCACTCTACTTTCTGCTCTCCGCACTGATCGCCCTGGCCGCGGCCTTCGCCCGGCAGCGCCGCACGGTCAAACGGCTGGGCGCCGCCTTCTACCTCGTCCAACTGTCGCTGGTCGCTCACATCGTCGCCGAAGGCTACGGCGAGGTATCGTCGCAGTTCTTCCGCTTCGACGCGGCAGGCACGCTCTTCTTCGCGCTGCTGACGATCGTCTCGGCCTTCGTCTTCGTCCACTCGTGCGTCTACCTGCGCGACAATCCGATCAAGGAGTATCGTCTCTACTTCACGCTGCTGATGCTGCTCACCACGGCCATCACGGGCGTATACTTCGCCCGCAACATCGCCGTGACGTGGATCTTCCTCGAAGCCACGACCCTCTGCGCCGCCGGCATCGTCTACCACCGCCGCACGGCGCAGGCGCTCGAAGCGACGTGGAAATACATCTTCGTCTGCTCGGTAGGCATCGCCACGGCCTATCTGGGCATCCTGCTGCTCTCGTCGCTGGGCGACGGTTCGCTCGACTACGCCACCGTCGCCGCCGCGGCCCCGGGCGGCAGCGCCCTCTACCTGAAGACGGCCTTTCTGCTGATCCTCTGCGGTTACAGCTGCAAGGCCGAGCTGTTCCCGCTCTACACCGTGGGCGTCGACGCCAACTTCGCCGCCCCGGCCCCGGCCTCGGCGCTGATCTCCACGGGACTGGTCAACGCCGGGTTCCTGGCGTTGCTGCGGGTCTACAAACTGCTCGCCGCGACCGAAGTCTTCCCATGGGTGAAATCCGTGCTGCTGCTCGTCGGCGTGCTGTCGCTGGTGGTCGGCGCGCTGTTCCTGCGCCGCACCAACAACTACAAACGCTTCCTCTCCTACTCCACGGTCGAGAACATGGGCATCGCCGCCATCGGGCTGGGCATCGGCGGCATCGGCGTCTGGGCCGCGGTGTTCCACGTCGTCTGCCACACGCTGGTCAAGAGCAGCCTCTTCCTGCAAATGGCCGTCGTGCGGCGCATCTACAACGGCTACCGCATCAACCGCATCGGTGACTACATCCGCATCAACCCCACGGGAGCCGTGGGACTGCTCGTCGGCATGGCCGTGCTGCTGGCCTTTCCGCCCTCGCCGTTCTTCGTCTCGGAGGTGATGCTCTTCCGCGAAACGATCGCCGGCGGGCGGTGGTGGGTGGCCGGCACAGTGCTTCTGCTGCTCTGCATCGTCATCTACTCGGTCTGCTACCGCATCGTCAAACTCTGCTACCAGCCCAATCAGGACTCTCTGCACCCCGCTCCGGCGCGCAACGCCCTGTCGTGGGCGGCCTTCTCGCTGCTGGCGGCGGCGATGGTCGTCGGCATCTGGCAGCCCGCGCTGCTGCAACAACTCATCGATCAAATCGTCTCGCTATAATGCACTACTACGTCACAGACAACCGCGCGGCGTGCGTGCCGCTGAACGAGATTCCCACCGCAGGCTATGCCGAGTTCTACGAAGACCTCGCCGAGCGCCTCGCCGACGAACGCTACCACATCGGCCACTATTTCGCGCTGCCCGACGGCGACGTGCTGCGGGCCTACTGTCTCCTGCTCGACGACACGGAGCATCGCGTGCTCGTCGCATCCTATGCGATCGGCTACTACGACACACCGCTGCTACCCTCGCTCACGGCGCGGCACCCGCAGGTGCACCCCTTCGAGCGCGAGATCACCGAACGCTACGGCGTGCGCTTCGCCGACATGCCGTGGAACAAACCTTTGCGCTTTCCCTTCGACCGCTACGACCGCAGTAGTTCGATCGACAACTACCCCTTCTACACGATCGAAGGGGCCTCGCTGCACGAGGTCAACGTCGGGCCGATCCACGCCGGCATCATCGAGCCGGGCGCCTTCCGCTTCATCTGCAACGGCGAACAGGTGCTCCATCTCGAAATCGCGCTGGGCTACCAGCACCGCGGCGTGGAGCGGACCATGACGGCCGACGACAACGTGCTGCGCCAGACGCTCGTGGCCGAGAGCGTCGCGGGCGACAGCGCCGTGGCGCACGCCACGGCCTACGCGCAGCTGCGCGAGAAACTGGCCGGAAAGGAGGGCGCACCAACGCCGCTCGACCGCGAACGAGCCATCGCGCTCGAACTCGAACGCATGGCCATGCACATCGCCGACACGGGAGCGCTCTGCATGGACGTGGGTTACCAGCTGGGACAGGTCGCCTGCGAGGCGCTGCGCACCGTGACGATCAACACCACGCAGGCGTGGTGCGGCAACCGTTTCGGCAAGGGGCTGATCCGCCCCTTCGGCACGAACCATCCGCTCACGGACACGACGATCGACCTCGTACGACGCAACATCGCCGACGTGCGGCGCCGTTACGACGAGGTGCGGCACGACATCAAGTCGTCGCCGTCGCTGCTCTCCCGTTTCGAGCAGTGCGGCATCGTCCCGCGCAGCGAGATGACACGCATCGGCGGCGTAGGTCCCGCCGCACGCGCGTCGGGCGTCGGCCGCGACCTCCGCACGTCGCATCCGTGGGGTGTCTACGGCATAGAGATCGCCCACGAGCCCTTCGTCAAACAGCAGGGCGACGTCATGGCACGGCTCATGATGCGCTGCCGCGAGACGCTCCAATCGGCCGACTACGTCCTGCGGCTGCTCGACGCCTGCGATCCGGCGGCGCCGCTCCCCTCGCCCGACTACGCGCCGGCCGCAAGGCCCGATGCGCTGGCCTTCGGGCTGGTCGAAGGCTGGCGCGGCGAAATCTGCCACGTGGCGCTGACCGACGCGCAGGGCGCCCTGCGCGGCTACAAGATCAAGGACCCGAGCCTCCACAACTGGCTGGCGCTGGCGCTGGCCGTGCGCGGCGAGGGAATCTCGGATTTCCCGATCTGCAACAAGAGTTTCAACCTCTCCTACTGCGGACACGACCTGTAAAGAACACGCTTATGATCCTTCCCAAATTCATCGTCCGGCGCAGCCACGGACGGCAATATATTCCCGATCTGGACGCGGTCTGTCTGACCGAAAAGTTCCGCGGCCGCCCCGAACTGACCGAGCCGTCCGACGCCGAACAGCGTGCGGCGTTGACGCGCGCAGCGGCGGTCTGCCCCACGCAGGCGATCGCTGCAGCCCCCTTCACGCTCGATCTGGGGCGCTGCCTGTTCTGCGGCGAGTGCGCCCGCATCGCCCCCCGCGCGATCCGTTTCACGAACGACTACCGTATCGGATCGCCCACGCGCGAAGGGCTCCGCCTCGCACCGGGCATGGATCGGGTGCCCTTCGATCCCGCCGCCGTACGCGAGCAGATCGCGACGACCTTCGGCCGTGCGCTCAAACTGCGGCAGGTGTCGGCCGGCGGCGACGCATCGGTCGAAATGGAGCTCAACGCCACGGGCAACGTCAACTTCGACTTCGGCCGCTACGGCGTCGAATTCACCGCTTCGCCCCGCCATGCCGACGGCATCGTCCTCACCGGCCCCGTAACGGCGAACATGGCCGAAGCGCTCGACATCTGCTACGACGCCGTGGCCGAGCCCAAGTTACTGATCGTCTGCGGTTCGGAAGCCTGTTCGGGCGGCCTCTACGCCGCAAGCCGCGCCGTCGACCGCTCGTTCTTCGAGCGGCGGCACGTCGATCTGTGGCTGCCCGGCGCTCCGACCCACCCGATGACCTTCATCGACGGCATACGCACCCTGCTCCGCAAAAAACAACGCTGACATGACCTCGCTATCCGCACTTTTCCGCTCGTTTTTCAAGATCGGACTCTTCACCTTCGGCGGCGGCTACGCCATGATCCCGCTCATCGAAGCGGAGATCATCAACCGCCGGGGCTGGCTGGCCCGCGACGAATTCATGGAGCTGCTGACGCTCGCGCAGTCGTCGCCCGGCCCCATCGCCATCAACACGTCGGTCTTCATCGGCTACAAGACACGCGGCGTCGCGGGAGCGGCCGCCGCCGTATGCGGCGCCGTGCTTCCGTCGTTCATCTGCATTCTGGTCATTGCGATCTTTTTCGCCCAGGTGCGCCACAACGTCATCGTCGACGCTGCCTTCAAGGGGATGCGACCGGCCGTCGTGGCGCTGATCGTCGTGCCGACGATCGCGCTGGCACGCGGGATGCATCCGGCGCTGATCGTCGTGGCGATCGCCACGGCGCTGGCCGTCTGGTGGTTCGGACTCTCGCCGATCTGGCTGATCGCAGCCGGTGCGGCGGCGGGCATTCTGTGGACGGTGAAACTCGGAAAGGAGGTGCGGCGATGATCTACCTGCAACTTTTCGTCAGCTACCTGAAAATCGGATTCTTCGGTTTCGGCGGAGGTTACGCGATGCTCTCGCTCATCCAGAACGAGGTGGTCGTACAGCACGCGTGGATGAGCAACGCCGAATTCGCCGACATCGTGGCCGTCTCGCAGATGACGCCCGGCCCCATTGCCATCAACTCGGCGACCTACGTCGGCTACACCGTCGGCTGCCAGGCCGGCACGGGGTGCTGGTGCGGTATTCTGGGCTCGGTGATCGCCACCTTCGCGGTCTGTCTGCCTTCGCTGACGGTCATGCTGCTGCTGACACGCTTCTTTCTGAAACTCAAAGGGAACCGATATATCGAAGGGGCGATGGCAGGCATGAAACCCGTCGTCATCGGCATGATCGCCGCGGCGGCGCTGCTGCTGATCTTCCCCAAGACGGACGAGGGGGCGAGTTTCATCGACGGATGGAGCTGGCTGCTCTTCGGCATCTGTTTCGCGGGATCGGTGCGCAAACTGAACCCGATCCTGCTGATCCTCTTCTCGGCCGTGGCGGGCATTGCGATCTACTACGTCCCGACCGTCGTCTGACGCACTACATGGCCACCAGCATTCCGCCTGCCAGCAGCAGGAAGAGGAAGGCCACCAGAAACAGCAGCCCGAGCACGCCGAACAGCGTCCCGATGCACCCCAGTCCCCGATCCGTTCCGACAGGCAGCGGGTCCGAGATCAGCGCGAGGAGCAATCCGACAAGCGGCGTGAGGAGCAGGCTGGCCAGAAAGGCCCAGCCGAAACCGATGCGGCGCTTGCTGCCGACGATGCCGACCAGCACCGAAAGAAAACAGCCCGACATCAGGCCGAAAAAGAGCGCGAACAGAGACATATCCGATTCAATTAACGGGTGAAACGATAGTAAATTCCCAGCGGCAGCTGTTTCGAGAAGGGGTCTTCGAAATAAAGCTCGCCGTACTGCTCGTCGGCCGGCGTGCCGAACGCCTGCCGCACGGCCGTACGGGCCAGCATCGCCGAAAGTCCCATCGAATAGAGGTTGAGCACCACGAAGGCCCCCGCATCGGGCGAGAGCAGCTGCGCGCAGCAGGCGAGCATCTGGCCGATATGTTCTTCGAGGATCCACTTCTCGCCGTCCGTGCCGCGCCCGTAGGCCGGAGGATCGAGCACGATCGCGTCGTAACGGCTGCCGCGCCGCACCTCGCGCCGCACGAACTTCATGGCGTCCTCCACGATCCAGCGCACGCCGTCCAACCCGCTCAGCTCCATGTTCTCACGCGCCCACGTCACCACCTGCCGCACCGAATCGACGTGCGTCGTCTCGGCACCGGCGGCGCGTGCGGCCAGCGTCGCTCCGCCCGTGTAGGCGAAGAGGTTCAACAGGCGCGGCCGCCCTCCTTTCCCGGCCAACGCACGGCAGCGATCGTAGATGAAATTCCAGTTGGCCGCCTGCTCGGGGAAGATACCCACGTGTTTGAACGAGGTCAGCCCCATGCGCATACGCAGGTGCATCTCCGCATGGTCGTAGCCCACCGTCCAGCGGTCGGGCGTCTGCGGTTTGAGCCGCCACACGCCCCGTTCGTCGCTGCGGGCGTCGCGCAGGAAGGCTGCGTCGGCGCGCCGGCGCCACTCCTCCTCCGTGAGCGAGCGGTGCCAGATCGCCTGCGGTTCGGGACGGCGCGTGACGTAACGGCCGAAGCGTTCGAGCTTCTCGAAATCGCCCGAATCGAGCAGTTCGTAGTCCGAAAGGACGGGGGAAAGCGAAATATTCATGCTATTTTTCATCGATCAAACTCATTTCGCAGCGTGCGCAGTCGAACGTCAGCCGGTAGCGCTTCGCGCCGCGCACCAGAAAGAGTTCGCCGTCGAGGCGCGAACCTTCCAGCAGGCATTCGCCGATCTCGCGACGGATGCAATAGGCCGAACGCATCACCCGCCGGCCCGCCGTCGAGGCTTCGAGGTCGAGCCCCCGCTCGATCCGCGTCACCCCGTGGTCGCGGTAGAAACGTTCCGCAAGCCGGTTGGTAACATTCCCTTCGGCCGAAAGCGCAGCAGCAGGATAGGGCGCACACGGGTCTTCGGCAAGAATCCAGTGTTCGGGAACCCGTGCGACACGCAGCCGGCGCAACTCCGCCAGCGCTTCGCGCCGCAACGCACCGGCCAGCGAAAGAGGAACGAACCACTCGGCACCCGTCACCTCCACCCGCTGTACGTCGAACGGCGTATCGCCGCTGCGGGCGGCCTGCGTCCGCAACCCGTCGGCCATCTTCGCGGGATCGCCCGCAGGCTCGAACACGCCCTCGCGCGAAGCCTCCGCCGACAGCCCCTCGCAATCCGTATACCGAAACGTCACCCGGTCGGACGCAACCGTCACGCAGGCCTCCGCAGGAATGACGCGCCGCATGCGGCTGCGCTCCAATTGCAGGCGGAACCGGCTGTCCAGATTGCGATAGACCGCCGCACCGGGGCGGATCGACACAGGCATTCGGTTGGGCGCGATGCGGCGCCCTTCGACCGAATTGACGTTCGTGCCGTCGGCACCGATGCAGATACCGTCGCCCGCAGCGAGCGCGGCGTCGCGGTCGAGCGTAAAGCCTCGGACATCGCACGCGGCCACCCGCCCTACGAACTCGCCCACCGACTTGGGCGTGTCGAACGACGCGACACCTGCCGACCGCCCCATAAGGAAATACTCCGATTCGCCGCGCGTGAAACTCTTCGCCGGATCGGGGGTGAAATCGAGCCGCGTCTCCCCCACCGACGCACGGCGGCAGTCGCCGCGCGAAGCGATCGCCTCGTCGAGCCGGCGGCGGTAGTAGGCCACCACGTTGCGGATATAGCCTTCGTCTTTGAGCCGTCCTTCGATCTTGAACGAGGTGACGCCCGCGTCGATCAACGCCCCCAGCCGATCGGCCAGATTGAGATCGCGCACCGAGAGCAGGTGCTTGCCGCGCAGGATCCGCCTTCCGGCGGCGTCTTCCAGATCGTAGCTCAGACGGCACGGCTGGCTGCATTCGCCCCGATTGCCGCTGCGCGCCGACATCGACCGCGACAGATAACACTGACCGCTGTACCCCACGCAGATCGCACCGTGGACGAAACACTCGACCTCGGCTGTCGTGGCGCGGCAGATCGCACGGATCTCGTCGAGCGACAGCGCCCGTTCCAGAATCACGCGTGCGAAACCCGCACTCCCCAGAAACGCCGCCTCGGCAGGCGTGCGGATCGCCGTCTGCGTCGAGGCGTGCAGTTCGACGGGCAGCGACATGCGCCGCAGCGCCATGTCCTGCACGATCAGCGCGTCGACACCCGCCGCGACGAGTTCGCGGGCCTGCCGTTCGGCAACCGCGAGTTCGTCGTCGTAAAGCAGCGTATTGAGCGTGGCGTGCACCCGCACGCCGTAGAGATGCGCATACTCCGCCGCACGGCGGATGTCGTCGACCGAATTGGCGGCCGCATGGCGCGCACCGAACCGCGCGCCGCCGATGTAGATCGCATCGGCGCCGGCGTCGACGGCCGCAACCGCCGAGGCATAGTCCCGCGCTGGGGCCAGCAGTTCGAGTCGTTTCATATCCGTTTCTGCGGACAAAGATACGAATAAGCGAGGGCAGAAGCAAGCGCCGGCTTGATTATGCCGAACGGAGTATCTTCGGCGTCAGCCAAAGATAACGAAAAAAGCGGCGGTACGGTATACGCATCGCCGCTTTTCGCCCGCAACCGCCGCCCGTGCGGAACCGGAGCCGCGCCGCAGGGTAAAAAAAGAGGAGCCCCCCTTGCTCGGCTCCCCGGAAACAACACACACATGACACCTGTCCGCAGGCTAACGGACGCAAGGGAGATGACAGTAGAAATTCTGGTCGATGACCGCACGCAGCAACTCGTCGCCCGAGACATCCGTATCGCCCGCAAAATCCATCATCACGACGCCCGTACAACCGGGATGCGCTTTGAGATAGTCGCAGGTGGCGGGATTGAGCGTCCGTGCGTTCGACTTCGGAGTCGTCACGACGGCCGTCGCCAAGCTCGTGAAGTTGAAGAGCCACTCCGACTCCGCCTTTTCACGCGCCTTGTCCAGATAGGCGATAATCGCATTCTTCTTGTTGTCGATACCGGTCGTACCTCCGTACTTATCCTGAATGAAGAGTTTCGCGGAAGCCGAACCGTTAACGATCGACGAAATTTGATCGGTCACATCGTCCTGCCACGAGGCGATCTTCCCGCCGACGAGCGCACCGTCGTAATCGCTGCGGGTGAGCACGAGTATCTTGCCGCGCAGTTCGCCCAGCGTCAGATCGGGCCGGAAATCGACGAAACGGTCGCGGTAGGCGCTCGACGAATTGAGGTAGTCGCCCATGCGCGAACGGAACGTCGCATCGTTGCCCGCATCGCCCTGCCGCTGCATCTGGACGATGCAGCCCTCCGAAGGACAGGCCGCCAAGTAACGATCCATCGCCGCGATGGCCTCATCGAACGTCACGCCGGTCGATGTCCCGTGGTAGATCATCAGATCGTCGGTACCCGTCGGACGCAGGTCGAAGCACCGCACGCCGGTGCTCAACTGCGCTCCCAAACTGAGGCTCTGACATTTCGACCAAAGGTTGAGCGTCGAGGTCGCCGCATCGTGCGTACCGGGAATCGACAGTGCCGAAAGCAGCGCATCGTCGGGCAGATAGCTCATCCACGAAGCATAGAGCTTCCTGCGTGCGGCGTCGTTCATAGCCGGCAGCGCACCCAGCTCGATCGCATAGCGTTTGCCGCCCACGAGCGGCTCGGCGCAACTCCGCCCTGCAACGCCGGCGGCCGTCACCACGTCGACCCGCAGTCCGACGAAAGAGCTCTGCAACAGCACGACGGCAATCGCACGGCAACTCTCGCCTGCGGCGAGTTTCACGCCCGGTGTTCCGTCGGACTGCAACATCCGCACGGCCACGACATTCGATC
>ERZ1503853.503-NODE-503-length-12255-cov-4.361230_pt1 | contig 12255 bp, 9 predicted proteins | sample MGYA00572260_ERZ1503853 | MGnify/ENA primary metagenome ERZ1503853 (study PRJEB39906, sample SAMEA3182114) | gut metagenome | biome: human; feature: gut; material: Stool; isolation source: human stools | place: Canada | collected 2013-06-10 ...
AGCGCACCTGCTTTGGGAGCAGGGGGTCGTGGGTTCGAATCCCGCTACCCCGACTGATAAGAATCAAGGAGTTACAGTAAAATGTAGCTCCTTTTTTGTTGCTCGATTGGGCGGTTGTATTGACGGCTTAACGTCGAAATTCGATTCGACTATAATTTTCGGGGTTCAGGGGATGTTTAACCCTAAGGGGTTCTTGTTGTTACGTATAAATTATGGCGGGTTACAATAATCCATTAGACCTTATTTTGCATTTATTACTGCCTTTGACTACAAATAATAATTCGTCAGACATCTGTTGCCCTTTCGTTAAACAACCGTCTAACGCAAGAGTAACAGATGTCTGACGCAAGGGCAATAACTGTTTAACGAATTAAGAATAGTAGCCGGACTATTTGTTGGCGATACATTTTTCTACTATCCATAGAGACTTTCCTTATTCTTTATGAGTTATCAAGAACATTACATCTTTAAATAAAAGTCTTTGGTCAGCGCAATGTACTCCGGGGTAAATTGTTCGTGCTTCTCTCCTTCTATGTAAAGATTGTCCTCAATACATGATATGCTTTGCTGACCGAAAGTCAGCAACACGCGCCGGCAAGGTTTTCCGGGTTTGGTGAAAACATGCAAACGGCGATGTGGATGAAAATTATATTTCCAGGCCGTATCAATCACTGTTCTTTCAACTTCGGCCGGAATGATAATGCTTATAACCCCCTGTTCCGATAATAAGTGCGCCGAATGCCCAAAAAGAAGTTCATAGTTCAGCTCACTCGTGTGCCGTGCCATGCAGCGCTGATTGTCAGGGCATCTCAGGGCGTCAACAAAATAAGGCGGGTTGGAAACGATCAGGTCGAATTTATCTTCCGGGTGATACTTGCGGAAGTCGCAGCATACAACTTCCATCCGATTGCTCCAGGGGGACGATTGAATATTCTCTTGGGCTTGTGCCGCCGCTGCCGGATCTATCTCGACAGAGGTAATTACCGCTTCCGGATTACGCTGTGCTAATTGTAAGGATATTAGTCCACTACCCGCTCCTACATCAAGAATCCGTTTAACATCTTGAACCGGAGCCCACGCTCCTAATAACACCCCGTCTGTACCTACCTTCATGGCGCATTTGTCGTGTCGGACGGTAAATTGTTTGAACTGAAAATAAGGATTCGGCATATTTGTCTTTGTTAATCGGACTCAAAAATAATCAAAGCCGACAAAATAACGGCAATTTTGGCATCGTTTTTGTCTTTTTAAAGAAAGGACACCCGTTTATACAGAAGAAATAGCTAACTTTGCAAGCGCCTTATTGGCCTGCCAATATGACATAAACTAAAAAGAATGAAATGAAGAAAAGAAATTACTTTAGTGATATCGAAGATAGGAATGAAAATGCATTTTCTGTAATTGCTGATTTTGAGGGGAATGAAGAACAATTGATGGATATTGAGGTTGATGAAATCCTTCCGGTATTGCCTCTTCGGAACATGGTTTTGTTTCCGGGTGTGTTTATGCCGGTATCCGTTGGAAGAAAGTCTTCCTTAAAATTGGTGCGTGAGGCAGAAAAGAAAAGTTCATATATAGCTGTAGTGTGTCAGAAAGCCGCTGATACGGAGGAGCCTGTACTTGAGGACTTGCATACAATCGGTACGGTTGCCAAGATTGTCCGTGTATTGGAAATGCCGGATCAGACAACGACTGTTATTCTGCAAGGTTCCAAACGCATTGAGTTGAAAGAAATAATGGAAGTGGCTCCTTATTTGAAAGGGCGTGTAACTACCCTCAATGAAGAGATACCTGCTAAAGATGACAAGGAATTTCAGGCATTGGTAGAAGCATGTAAGGATTTGACCGTGCGTTACATAAAATCCTCGGAAATGTTTCCGCAAGACTCTGCATTCGCCATCAAAAACATTAATAACCCGATGTTTTTGGTAGATTTTATCTGTACCAATCTTCCCTTGAAGAAGGATGAAAAGATAGAGTTGCTGCGTATTGACGCATTGCGTGCCCGCACTTATCGTTTGCTTGAGATTTTGAATCGGGAAGTGCAGCTTGCCGAGATTAAGGAGTCTATCCAAATGCGCGCCCGCGAGGATATAGACCAGCAACAGCGCGAATATTTCCTGCAACAGCAGATTAAAACCATTCAGGATGAATTGGGTGGTGGCAGCCAGGAGCAGGAACTGGAAGAAATGCGCAAAAAAGCTGAAACCATAAAATGGAATGAAGAAGTAAAAAGTACATTCCTGAAAGAAGTGGATAAGTTGGAGCGCATGCATCCGCAATCGCCCGATTACAGTGTGCAACTGAACTACTTGCAGACTATGATGAGTTTGCCGTGGGGCGTTTATACAACGGATAATCTGAACCTGACTAATGCAGAGAAGACGTTGAATAAAGACCATTACGGCCTGGAGAAGGTAAAAGAGCGTATATTGGAGCACCTTGCCGTATTGAAGCTGAAAGGCGATATGAAATCGCCCATCATCTGTCTGTATGGCCCTCCGGGTGTGGGCAAGACCTCTTTGGGGCGCTCTATAGCGGCTGCTTTGAAGCGGAAGTATATCCGTATGTCCTTGGGTGGCGTACATGATGAAGCGGAAGTACGCGGACATCGCAAGACGTATATCGGAGCAATGCCCGGACGTATTATCAAGAGTCTGATTAAAGCCGGTTCTTCCAATCCCGTATTTATATTGGACGAGATAGACAAGGTGAGTGCCGACCGTCAGGGCGACCCTTCTTCCGCTCTGCTCGAAGTACTCGATCCGGAACAGAATACTACGTTCCACGACAACTTCCTGGATGTGGATTATGACTTGTCGAAGGTGATGTTCATTGCTACCGCCAATAATCTGAACACAATTCCGGGGCCGTTGCTCGACCGTATGGAGTTGATTGAAGTAAGCGGCTACATAACCGAAGAAAAAATAGAAATTGCCCGTCGCCACTTGGTTCCGAAAGAGCTGGAAGCAAACGGTATGAAGAAGAACGATATCAAGATTCCAAAGAATACGTTGGAAGCAATCATCGAGTCTTATACCCGTGAAAGCGGTGTACGTGAATTGGAAAAGAAGATTGGAAAAATTCTTCGCAAATCGGCTCGCCAATATGCTACGGACGGCTATTTCGCAAAAACAGAAATCAAGCCGGGCGATTTGTACGAATTCCTGGGTGCTCCCGAATATACACGCGACAAATATCAAGGCAATGAATATGCTGGTGTAGTTACGGGCTTGGCATGGACTGCTGTCGGCGGTGAGATTCTGTTTGTCGAAACCAGTCTCAGCCGCGGTAAAGGCGGTCGCTTGACACTGACCGGAAACCTGGGTGATGTAATGAAAGAATCGGCTATGCTGGCATTGGAGTACATCAAGTCTCATGCTTCGTTGCTGAATCTTGATGAAGAGATTTTCGACAATTGGAATATCCATGTTCATGTTCCCGAAGGAGCTATCCCCAAAGATGGCCCGTCGGCAGGTATAACAATGGCTACTTCGCTGGCATCCGCACTTACGCAGAGAAAAGTAAAGGCCAATCTTGCCATGACAGGCGAAATCACGCTGCGCGGAAAAGTTCTTCCCGTAGGTGGTATCAAGGAAAAGATTCTGGCTGCCAAACGTGCCGGTATCAAGGAGATTATCCTCAGCGACGAGAATCGTAAGAACATTGAAGAGATACAGGAGATTTATCTGAAAGGACTGACTTTCCACTATGTGAAAGACGTAAAAGAAGTGTTTGCCATTGCGCTGACTGATGAAAAGGTAGCTGATGCCATTGACTTGTCCGTTAAAAAAGAAAAGATAGAAAAGTAAGAAGAATGACATTTGAGTTACAGTATACAGACAGCAAGACAAATGCCCGTGCAGGTTTGATTACTACCGACCACGGACAGATTGAAACGCCTATCTTTATGCCGGTAGGTACGTTGGGAACCGTAAAAGGCGTGCATTTGACAGAGTTGAAAGAAGATATAAAGGCGCAGATAATATTAGGTAATACCTATCATCTTTATTTGCGTCCCGGATTGGATGTTATTGAAAAAGCCGGCGGATTGCACAAGTTCAACGGCTTCGACCGTCCGATGCTGACCGATAGCGGAGGTTTTCAGGTCTTTTCCTTGGCAGGTATCCGCAAGTTGCGTGAAGAGGGTGCTGAGTTCCGTTCGCACATCGACGGAAGCAAACACATTTTCACTCCGGAAAGGGTAATGGACATTGAACGTACCATCGGGGCAGACATCATGATGGCCTTTGACGAATGTACTCCGGGTGATGCAGAGTATGCCTATGCCAAAAAGTCCATGGAAATGACGCATCGTTGGCTGGACCGTTGTATCACGCGGTTCAATGAAACAGAACCCAAATACGGCTATCATCAGGCTCTTTTCCCTATCGTGCAGGGGTGTGTTTATCCCGACCTTCGCAAACGCTCGGCCGAGTTCATAGCCTCCAAAGGAGCCGAGGGCAATGCCATCGGCGGTTTGGCTGTGGGCGAACCTACGGAGAAGATGTACGAAATGATAGAGCTGGTGAATGAGATACTGCCGAAGGACAAGCCTCGTTATCTGATGGGTGTAGGTACACCTGTGAACATTCTGGAAGGCATCGAACGCGGAGTTGACATGTTCGACTGCGTAATGCCTACACGTAACGGACGCAACGGTATGCTGTTTACAAAAGACGGTATCATCAACATGCGTAACAAGAAATGGGAAACCGACTTCTCTCCTATTGAGGCAGACGGTGCATCTTACGTAGATACATTATATAGTAAGGCCTATCTGCGCCACCTCTTCCATGCACAGGAGTTGCTGGCCATGCAGATTGCTTCCATTCACAATCTGGCATTTTACCTTTGGCTTGCCGGTGAAGCCCGCAAGCATATTATTGCCGGTGATTTCTCTACATGGAAACCGATGATGGTACAACGTGTATCGACAAGATTATGAGAAAGATTGACTGGAAGATGCTGAAAGACATCAAGCTGCCTGTCGGGAAAAATAAGTTCCTCAAGCGGTTGGACTGGTACATCATCAAGAAGTTCCTGGGAACATACGTGTTTGCCATAGCCCTGATCATTTCTATCGCCGTAGTATTCGACTTTAATGAAAAAATGGACCGCTTCATGTCTCATGAAGCGCCATGGCAAGCCATTATCTTCGATTACTACATGAACTTCATCCCCTACTTTGCCAATCTGTTCAGTCCGCTGTTTGTCTTCATCGCAGTAATCTTCTTTACTTCCAAACTTGCGGAGAACTCGGAGATTATCGCAATGTTCTCTACGGGAATGAGTTTTAAGCGCATGCTGCGTCCTTATATGGTGTCGGCGGCTATTATCGCAATCACTACGTTCTGTCTCGGTTCGTATGTCATTCCTAAAGGCAGCGTTACGCGACTTAATTTTGAGGACAAATACTATAAGCCCCGCAAGTCAACCACAGCCCGCAATATTCAGTTGGAGGTCGATTCGGGAGTCATTGCCTATATAGAGCGCTTTGAGGATTACAGCAAAACGGGTTACCGCTTTTCGCTCGATAAGTTCAAGGACAAGCAGTTAGTGTCCCATCTTACCGCACGCAGCATTACTTACGATACGGCAGCCGTCCACAAATGGAAGGTGAAGGACTACATGATCCGTGAAATGGACGGTATGCGCGAAAGCATCGTTAAAGGAGAGCGGCTGGACACCATTCTCTTTATGGAACCTGCCGACTTCCTCATAATGAAAAACCAGCAGGAAATGCTCACCAGCCCTCAGTTGAGCGAGTACATAGACCGGCAACGGCAACGCGGTTTTGCCAATATCAAGGAGTTCGAGATAGAATATCATAAACGCATAGCCATGTCTTTTGCCTCGTTTATCCTGACGCTGATTGGCGTATCTCTTTCTTCGAAAAAGACAAAAGGCGGCATGGGATTGCATTTGGGCATAGGCTTGGGATTAAGTTTCTCGTATATCCTGTTCCAGACGATTGCCTCTACATTTGCAGTGAATGGTAATGTGCCGCCCGTCATAGCGGTATGGATACCGAACCTGCTTTATGCATTCATAGCATTCTATTTGTATAAGAAAGCGCCGAAGTAGGCAACTGTAGGAAGCTGTTGTCAAAGCATACCGCAGAATAGTGTAAAAAATAAGAAGCCGTCCCGCTCCTGTGTTTCCACAAGTGCGGGACGGCTTTTTTGTTGTATTCATTTCCTCTTTTGTTTTGTTCTTCTTTCTTTTCAGGCGGACAGACCGCCTTTGTCGGAAGAAACCCCACTTTCTTCTTACAGGTTCTTTAATCCCTTCATTGTCATGCTGTGCGTTGAAGCGCTTAATTCAAGTAAGCCGAAAGCTCTGCAGCAGAGATGTTTTTGGCAATAATCACACCATTTTCATCCAGTAAATAGTTAGTAAATCCGCGGCCTAAGCGATATTTCTTGAATAAGCCGGAGGACTCGCCTTTAGTTTCCACGAAACAGGTGGGCGTAACTATTTGGTCCTTACGAACGGTTTCCTTAAAAATAGACTGATACTCATCGAATGAGACGGAAACCATTTCTACATTTTCATTGCGGGAAGCGGAACGAAGCACATTGCTCAAACTCGCGTTTTGCATCCGGGAGTGCGCGTCATAACTTGCCCAAAAGCTAAGCAACACATATTTGCCTTTCATGTCCGAAAGTTCGGCTAACGGTTGCCCGGCAGACATAGATTGGATTTTGAAGTCCGGGGCTATGTCACCCACATTCAAACCGCCGGTCGGTTTGTCTTTTTCTACAAAAGAAGTCAAGGAACCAATTAGTAATACAACAAAAATCCATTTTACATATTTCATGTAACACGATTTTGGTTAATACTATCCGGGACTGTCCTTTTTGGCAGTGATTTCTTCCCGGAATGTCATCTTCTCAGACCTTGCAATGAGAGGAATTCATTGATACTCAAAGCCTTTAATTCTGAAATCGGGTGCAAAGGTAAGTAATTCTTAAAGAAACTTCCAAATAAACAAGCGATTTTCTCACTTTTTCAGTGCAATTTTTTATGTTATTTAGCATAAAAGGCGGGATTTTTCCTTACTTTTGTGGCTTGTTATCCTATTAATAGACAACTTATGAAACCATTAAGTACAGAACTTATCCTGATCCGCGTAACAGGTGAAGACCGTCCGGGACTGACGGCTTCGGTTACAGAAATTCTTGCCAAGTACGATGCAACCATCCTTGACATCGGACAAGCCGACATCCATAACACCCTGTCGTTAGGTATTTTATGTAAGACGGAAGAACAACATTCCGGCTTTATCATGAAAGAGTTGCTTTTCAAGGCATCGTCTTTGGGTGTCACCATCCGCTTCTACCCTATTACAGCAAAAGAATATGAGGACTGGGTGAGCATGCAGGGCAAGAACCGTTACATTCTCACGTTGCTCGGACGTAAGTTGTCTGCCCGTCAGATTTCGGCGGTGACCCGTATTCTGGCGGAGCAAGGAATGAACATTGATGCCATCAAACGTCTTACGGGGCGTATTCCGTTGGACGAATGCGATACAAAGACGCGTGCCTGCATTGAATTTTCCGTACGAGGCACCCCTAAAGACCGTATAGGCATGCAAGAAGAACTGATGCGGCTGGCCAGTGAGCTGGAAATGGATTTCTCTTTCCAGTTGGATAATATGTATCGCCGTATGCGCCGCCTTATCTGTTTTGATATGGACTCCACATTGATAGAGACCGAAGTTATCGACGAACTGGCCATTCGTGCAGGTGTCGGCGAGCAGGTAAAGGCTATCACGGAACGTGCCATGCGGGGAGAAATAGACTTTACGGAGAGCTTCCGCGAGCGGGTGGCATTATTGAAAGGGTTGGACGAATCTGTCATGCAGGAGATTGCCGAGAACCTGCCTATTACGGAGGGGGTCGACCGACTGATGTATGTTCTGAAGAAATATGGTTATAAAATAGCTATTCTTTCAGGTGGTTTCACTTACTTCGGACATTATCTCCAGCAGAAATACGGCATTGACTATGTATATGCCAATGAACTGGAAATAGAGAATGGCAAACTGACCGGACGTTATCTCGGCGATGTAGTGGACGGCAAACGCAAAGCGGAACTACTGCGTCTGATAGCGCAGGTTGAGAAAGTGGATATAGCACAGACCATTGCAGTAGGTGACGGAGCCAATGACTTGCCGATGCTGGGGATAGCCGGATTGGGCATTGCTTTTCATGCCAAGCCTAAAGTCGTGGCAAATGCCAAGCAGTCCATTAATACCATCGGCTTGGACGGAGTGCTTTATTTCTTGGGATTCAAGGATTCCTATATAGATATTCCGCGGTAAAATAAGTCCGTACGATAAAATTCACAGGCTCCTGCGATAATTAATTATCATAGGAGCCTGTTTTTTAAGCGAGCTTATTTTGTTCTGCCCCCGGTTTGCATTATCTTTGCAGCAAATATAAAGAAATACATGAAGTTTTCTGAACTAAATTTAAATGACAATGTGCTTGAAGCACTGGACGCAATGCGCTTTGACGAGTGCACTCCGATACAAGAAAAATCAATACCTGTTATACTCGAAGGCCGGGATTTGATAGCTGTTGCACAAACCGGGACCGGAAAAACAGCCGCCTATCTGTTACCTATATTGAACAAGCTTTCGGAAGGCGGGCATCCCGAAGATTCCATCAACTGTATAGTAATGGCCCCTACACGGGAACTGGCTCAGCAGATAGACCAGCAGATGGAAGGTTTCTCCTATTTCATGCCGGTGAGCAGCGTGGCCGTGTACGGCGGTAATGACGGAGTGCTTTTCGAGCAGCAAAAAAAAGGCCTGACTTTGGGAGCGGATGTTGTAATCGCTACTCCGGGACGTCTGATAGCTCATCTCAGTCTGGGATATGTAGACCTTTCACGCGTCTCTTATTTCATTTTGGATGAAGCAGACCGTATGCTCGATATGGGATTTTATGATGACATTATGCAGATTGTGAAATTCCTGCCTAAGGAGCGTCAGACCATTATGTTCTCGGCCACAATGCCGGCAAAGATACAACAGTTGGCAAAGAGCATTCTGAACAATCCGGCGGAAGTGAAACTTGCTGTTTCCAAACCTGCCGAGAAAATCGTACAGGCTGCTTATATATGCTATGAAAACCAGAAGCTGGGCATTATCCGCAGTCTTTTTGCCGAGCAGACACCCGAACGTGTCATTATCTTCGCTTCTTCCAAGTTGAAGGTGAAAGAGGTGGCCAAAGCCCTGAAGCAAATGAAGCTGAACGTTGGGGAAATGCACTCCGACCTTGAGCAGGCGCAGCGTGAGGAAGTAATGTACGAGTTCAAGGCGGGACGAATCAATATTCTGGTTGCCACCGATATTGTGGCGCGCGGTATCGATATAGATGACATCCGTTTGGTTATCAATTATGATGTGCCGCATGACAGTGAAGATTACGTGCACCGCATCGGACGTACGGCACGTGCCAACAATGACGGTGTAGCCCTTACTTTCGTCAATGAAAAGGAACAGACGAATTTCAAGAGCATAGAGAATTTCCTGGAAAAAGAAATCTATAAGATACCTGTGCCGGAAGAGTTGGGTGAAGCTCCCGAATACAAGCCGCGTTCCAATGACGGACGCAAACGCAGCAGCTTTAAAGGCGGCGGACGCCGGAACAACGGAACCGGCAAAGGCGGCAACAGAAATAATAACAAACGCAGGGACGGCAGCAAAAAGCCCACTCAGGCAAAGAAGCAGGAATAAGTAAAAAGCGGAATTTATTCCGCTTTTTTTATGTCCATCCGATTATCGAATCCGATGGTAATATCTGCCAGACTATATACGGAGCTTTCCGGCACGCGTAAGGTTGCCTGATATTGGTAGCCTTTATTATCAACTCCCATAAAATTCATATCGGCAAGAATCATCTGACTCAGAATATCTTCGGGAAAGATGCCGGCAAATGCCTTCTTGGTAATGTCTTTGCCATACAACATTCGTCTGCCCTCATACACGCAAATATGTATGACATTGTCATAATAGACATTGTCCACGCTGATGCCACCCTCTGAATAGGATGAGCGGACGACTTTCATTGTCGAAGGGTTGACGTACACATATCCCCGGTAGCGTGTGCCTTTGTACATCACTACGCTGTCCTTTTTCACCACTTCCGTAGTGGGTATGACTTCCACTTCCTTGTTTTCAAAGGCGAGTATATCCTCCGGATTTTCCGATTTATGCAGTTTTATAATCTCATCTGCCAATGAATGAAACCAGAAGCTGTATTCTGTCTGTCGGTCAATCTTGTAAGTCACGGTATGATTGCCGTACACATACATCGTATCTCGTATAATCTTGAATGATACGGGGATATTCTGAGGATCGGCATAGTATATGGTATCTCCTTCTATACGCATCAGGGGCAGTTCGGTTTCATCATTTATCCAGACACCCTGAAGCAGAGCCTTGGCCATAGCGTCTTCTTCGACTGTTTTTTGCTCTTTACCATTACCGCATGCAGCCAACGCTATGACGCAGCACAACTCTATTACGAGTTTTTTCATGTCCATCTCCTTCCTTTATTTACCTATACAGTGGTAGGTAAATCCAAGTTCTTCTATTTCTTTCTTTTCGTAGATATTACGACCGTCCAGTAACACCGGGGTTCTCATGGCTTTTTTGATAACGACCCATGACGGCAGGCGGAATTCTTTCCATTCCGTCACCAGCATCAAGGCATCCGCATCGAGTGCGGCATCGTACATATCGGTGGCATAGCAGACGTTGTCGCCTATCCTGCGGCGGCACTCCGTCATGGCAGCCGGATCGTACACACGCACTTTACAACCGGCATTCAGCAACTTGTCAATCAGAATCAGCGAAGGCGCCTCGCGCATGTCGTCTGTTTCCGGCTTGAAAGCCAATCCCCACAAGGCAATTGTCTTATCGTGCAAATCGCCGTTGAAGTGCCGTTGCAGTTTTTCAAACAAGATGCTTTTCTGCTTTTCATTGACTTCCTCTACAGCCTGGAGCACACGCATCCGGTAACCGTTCTGTTCGGCGGTCTTGATTAATGCCTTTACGTCTTTCGGGAAGCACGAACCGCCATATCCGATGCCCGGATAGAGGAACTTACGGCCGATACGCGTATCGGAACCGATGCCGCTGCGTACCATATTGACGTCGGCTCCCACCAGCTCGCACAGGTTGGCAATGTCGTTCATGAAGCTGATGCGGGTGGCAAGCATGGAGTTGGCTGCGTATTTGGTCATTTCGGCAGACGGAATATCCATGAAGATAACGCGGAAGTTGTTCAGCAGAAACGGTTTGTAGAGTTTGCTCATCAGTTTCTTTGCACGTTCGGACTCCACTCCCACCACTACCCGGTCGGGGCTCATGAAGTCTGCTACCGCATTTCCTTCTTTCAGGAATTCGGGATTGGAAGCTACATCGAAGTCTATCTGTACTCCCCGCTTATCCAATTCGTCCTGGATAGCCATGCGCACCTTTCCGGCGGTGCCTACGGGCACGGTGCTTTTGGTTACCACCAATACATATTTCGTCATGTTACGCCCGATGGTACGCGCCACTTCAAGCACATAACTCAGGTCTGCACTGCCATCCTCGTCGGGCGGAGTACCCACGGCGCTGAATATAACATCCACTTCGTTCAGGCAACTTTCCAGAGAAGTCGTGAATTGCAGGCGTCCTGCTTTCGCGTTCCGGTTTACCATTTCCTCCAATCCGTTTTCATAGATTGGGATAATACCCTGCTTCAATGCTTCTATCTTTTCGCTGCTTGTGTCGACGCAAATGACATTGACACCTATTTCAGCAAAACAAGTACCGGTTACCAAACCGACGTACCCCGTACCGACAATGGCTATCTTCATATCTTATTCAAAATATTCCGCATCTTTGAAAGATACGGCATGTCCGTCTTTCTCCGATAATATGAACTGAGATTCCGCAACCGGCCAGTCGATGCCTATGGTTTCATCATTGAAGCGAATCGATGCTTCCGCCTGCGGAGCATAACCGTTATCTACTTTGTAGGTAAAGATTGCCTCTTCGCTCAGTACCAGAAAGCCATGGGCAAAACCGCGGGGAATAAAGAACTGACGCTTGTTCTCTTCGCTCAGTTCCACGCTGACGTACTTGCCGAACGTAGGAGAAGAACGGCGTAAATCGACCGCAACATCCAAAACTTTACCTTTTATGACACGTACCAGTTTCGCCTGGCTGTATTCGCCTTTCTGATAATG
>ERZ1503853.518-NODE-518-length-11952-cov-2.935026_pt1 | contig 11952 bp, 6 predicted proteins | sample MGYA00572260_ERZ1503853 | MGnify/ENA primary metagenome ERZ1503853 (study PRJEB39906, sample SAMEA3182114) | gut metagenome | biome: human; feature: gut; material: Stool; isolation source: human stools | place: Canada | collected 2013-06-10 ...
TTTTCCCGAGCCATACCATACCCGTTTGAAACTAGCTTCCGAGAGTTTCAGATATTCATCCACTCCAAAAAGTTCGTAGCCGCGTGCTAGGCTGATAGTCCACCACATGATGTCATCGTAGATGAACCAGCCGGTATTTTCATTGTTATCATCAAAATCGAACTGGCAATATTGCGCTTTGTTCCCTGCGAATATTTTCTCGCAGAGTGTTTTATAATAACTTGTCTTCTTTCTGTCTTTCTGTGCCTTTGCCAGTTTATAGGCATTCATTGCCATATCCCAATAAATAGGCTGACACCAGATAGCCGCTGCTCCATTGCCACGGTCAACAGCACTTGGATAGGACGAATTTGTCTTGTAAATATATTTATTGGAGTCTAGTAGTGTATTATTAAATCCTTCATAAGCTGCCCATACATCTTCGTTCGTATACGCATGCTTCTTCTGGTTTGCTTTTCCTAAATTACCGACTGCCCATGTGGTAGTTGATACTCCCAATAGTAGTGTCAGAGCCAAAAGAATTTTGCCTTTCATGATAGTTTATAAGTTTATAGTATTTTTCCTGTTACAAAGATTGCAGAAATAGCTGAAAAAAAACGATAATATTTATTCAATAAAGAACAAATACAGACCAAAACACTTTTCTACAATAAAAATAAAGGATTAATAAAGGGGTATTGGAGAATAATTTCCCCTCACTCTGTCCTTATGACAGAGATAAGGGGAATATTTAATCTACCTATTGAAAACTCATCCCGGTAAACAATTATTTGTTATCTGTAATGTCTGTGGATTCAATCCATTGCCAGTTATCACCAACTAATGTTGCTGTATGACCTTTCAAACCTGTAATTGTTCTGGTAGCACTTTGAGTAGGCTGATCACCTTTCACTTCAAAATCCCAGGCTTCTACCAAATTCGGATTATCGGCACTTACACCTTCTTCATTCCCCATATAAGAAGCATATACCTGATTTTCTGTCCGATTTGTTTTCCAGATACGGATCTTCTTTATGTAACCGGAGAACCATTCGTTACGATTTCCATTTTTGTCCATCATACAGAATCCGGTCATGCGAATCTGATTAGCTATGGATTGTTCATTGATATACGTTCTCCAGGACTCACCCACACGAATAGGATCTCCTTGTCTCGTACCGTCAATCATGGAATAACACTTCACATCTGTCGGAGTATCAAATCCCGGCAGTCCCTTATCCCTGAACAGGAATGCATAATGCGTCCAACGATCTTTGGTCCAGTTGTCCGACTTTTTCCATCCCGGTTCCCATTCTAGAGGATTTGTATGATTATCATCTTCCCAGTGAGCAACCATTGTCCTCAATAATCCTTTCGTACGATCCTGGGCACGCCATCCGCTCCAATAAGGATCGTTTGTCATGGTAGAAAGGAAAGTACAGTTATCTTCTCCCTGCTTATTGCAATATTCTTTGATATTTACCCAAAGTTCAATCGTGAACGCCTGATTGTCATCCTCTCCAAACTTCACATAATCCTCACTATAACCAAAGTCTATATAGGAACCGGCATTTCCATCTACAAACAGATTCCAGGTAATCTGACTGTTATCCGGCCATGCAGAATCTTCGACTTCTTCTACTTTCTTATCGGCAGCAGCAATAGTCTCATCATAAATCTCCTGCGTCATATCTGTGATGGAACCGGATTTGATTCTTTCAGCCAGACTTTCCAAGTCTTTAGCTGCACTCTCCAAAACCGACTTATTTTCTACCGGATATTGTCCCTGATGATTTCCCCACTTCGTTTCATCATTTACGATTGCAAGTATTTCATCCGCCTTAGCCAGTAAATTATTGATATATTGCTGTGCTTCCGGAGACAGATTGTAATATTTTGAATTTTTAAACTCGTCAATCGCTTGATTTACCTTTGCTACAGCAGTTTCCAAAGTTGTTTCATCCAGTTCTTCGCCAGCTTCTACCCGTGTTATCAGTGCATCCAACTCGGTAATAGCGGCATTTAATATATCCTTTCCGGTTTCAGGATATGTCCCGGGAGCAGTTCCGTAGGTTGAATTCTTCAATAAATAGTTCAATGACGCACGATTTTCCTGCAAGATACTTAATTGTGTATCTGTTATATACTCGTCTTCAATATCGTCACAAGCGGTAAATATCCCTGCCAGACTAGAAATCAGGAGGAAAGAGAGGAGCATTGCTCCCTCTCTCCATTTATTAGTTAAACATTTCATGTTTTTCATCGTTTTTACATTATTATTCAACAATACGTTGCCACTCGTAAGTACCGATAATCTTAGCAGTATGACGGCCTGTCAGGTCTATTACTTCATTACCCGAACCGGAAGGTTTGGTCATGAAATCCCATGCTGCCGCCAAGTCTGCTTCTTTACCCGTCACTTCAGCCGTTCCATTATAAGAATTCTGAACATATTCGTTATCCTTTGCGCTTTTCCAGATACGGATTTTCTTCATATAACCGGCAAAGCCTTCTTCAAACAGATTATCACTGGTACGCATATAACGTCCGAAAGCGGTCATCGGTGCATTATAGTTGGCATAGTTGCTCGAATTATAGAACCTGTTACCCACGCTTCCCTCGGTTGTTTTCACTTCTCCGTTCACATACAATTTCGCACGAAGCTCCGGACTGCCCGGCAAGCCTTTATCACTGTACACAAACAAGAAATGTTGCCATTCTCCATCTTCCGGTGCCTTAGTGACGGTTCACAGATATTTCCTCCTGTTTCGCCCCAAGTTGCACGATAAATACCACCGTCCGCATTACGCCAGTACATCATCCAGCCATTACGCCATCCGTCACCGCCCATATAAGTTGACAGGAACACATTCTGGTCTTTTCCACCACCTTTGGTTACTTTCACCCAAAACTCAACAGTAAAGGCTTGGTTTCCTTCGGTTCCGAAATTGACATATTCTTCGCTACGTCCGAAATCGATATAAGAACCACCATCACCACGTCCGTCCACAAACAGTTCAGCCGGTGTTGTTTCAGCGTCTTCTGTACGGATCGTACTCTTGAACTGTTCTATAGACGCCTTGGCTTCTGCCACATAGCGTTGTTTCTCACTTTCCGACGGAGAGGGTTGCTGATATTTGATTAAAAGTACCGCACGATTGGCATCATCTATCGCATCTGTCAGAATTGCCCGGCTTTCGGTGGGGTACTGTCCTTTCTTATCTCCGTAGTCTGAATTTTGCTGCAAATCGGTCATTTCAGCAATCAATGCATCCAGTTGGTCGATATAGGTATCTTCTATTTCAGGAGCCGCGGTATACTCGTCATGCGTTTCTTCAGAACAAGCCGCCAATTGAAGTGTCAGTACCATGCATAACACATAATACCACATTTTCCAATTTGAATATTTCGTATTCATTATTCTTCTTTTTTATGGGTTACAATTATTTATCTGCCGGAAACAACAACATCAATGCCGGTATTCCGGATGCACTATAGCTGTCAATAGTAGCGCCTTCTATCTGTGCCTTATGATATTCGCCACCACACAAATTACGTGTCCGGTCGCGATTAGCCCAGCCGTAATTAATGTTACGTTTCAAGAACGGTACGTACTGGGTCTGGCCACAATCATTCACCAGCATGGCCATGTATTCCGCAAAGATAGCGGTATAAATACCCTGTTCCACGCCACTCTCGAACGGCAGTAAATCATACGTTTCGGACATGGTATTCATTGTATAGTCAGCTCCTAAAATTGCATTGTCCAAATATGTTTTCTCACCGGTAGCTTTATAAAGCAATAACGAAGCTCCGATAAAAGTGGCCTGATTGTATACATGGTCCGACCATGCCGGATTGCCTTCACCATGCTTGCTGTCGGCAACTTCTCCGGTATTGCTGTCTACCAGATTCTTCACAGCCCATTCATAGATTTCTTTTCCTTTTGCCAGATAAGCTTCCTTCGTTTCATAATGCGGACGGGTAAAATCACCGTACTTATTACTCCAGCTTTCCGGATTCGGATCAGCCACACGATCGGCAGGAACGTTGTTGTAAAGGGTCAATGCAGCTACCACAGTCGGGAAATTGATACAAGCCATCTTACCATCGCTGGCTGCATTTTCATTCGGATTGCCGATAGGCTGCCATTGCCAGAACATACCTCCACCCAAATTCTTTTCAGGATCTGCATAAGAACCCGTATCACCTACGCGGGGAGAACCGTACCATACACGTGCAAAACTTGCTTCTGCCAGACTGCGATACTCTTCCACTTTAAATAATTCGTAAGCACGTGCCAAAGTAATGGTCCACCACTGTATATCATCATAGATAAACCAGCCGGTATTCTCATTATTATCGTCGAAATCAAAGTTTACATAATGTGCTTTATTTCCGGCAAACAAATCATCACACAACTGCTTGTATTTGTTTTCTCTTTCTGTATCTCCTTCCGCTTTTGCACGTTTATATGCGTTCATAGCCATATCCCAATAGATCGGTTGGCACCAGATAGCAGCAGCTCCGTTATTACGGTCGGTAGCAGCAGTATAAGCGGTACTTGTTTTATAAATGTTCTTATCGGGATCCAGCAAGTTATCATTAAATGCTTCATAGGCAGTCCAGGTATCCGCATTAGTATACTCCGGTACAATCTCGTAATCCGGGGTATATGGCTTTGCCTGTTTATCCTCATTGCAAGAGGACATACAAAGGACACCGGACATGAGACAAACTGCAGAGAAAATATATTGTTTCATCATAATTTCTATTTTATAATCAGTATTTAGAATCCTGTATTCTGAACCAAGTTCTTATCAATATCAATTTCGCCCTGTGGTATGGGGAAGAAGTACTGACGGTCAAAAATACGCTTCACAATCTCCGTACGTTTGAAGAATTCATTTCCGTCATAATTGACATTCATACCGTGAATTGCCTTGTTGAAATACTCATTTACCAATCCCCAGCGACGTACATCAAAATAACGGCAGTTTTCGAAACTCAACTCAATACGTTTCTCTTTACGAATCAGCTCCATGACTTCTTCCGTTGTAGTCGGTTTAGGCAGATTGACTGTTTCACCGTATCCCGGAATACCCGCACGCTTACGGATCATGTTCATATACGTCCAGATGTCTTCATGAGTCGGGCTGACATGCGCAAGCGCTTCGATATAGTCAAAATAAATATTAGTCAGACGCAAGAGCACACAAACCAAATTCTGGTTACGGTCGCCGGAATCCATTCCTTTACGCACCAAATAACCTGTACTTGTATAGTCATTGCTACCTTGTTCTTTACCACAACTTCCGCTATAAGTGAAATCTACTATATAATCGCCTTCTGTTCCATCAAACCATTTTGAATTACTAAAGGTAATGTCTACATAAAAACGAGGTTCACGATTAACATACATCATTCTGGTTCCTGTCGGTGCATATAAGGTACCGTCTGTTCCTTTGTATTCTGTTGTAGAAACTCCCTCTTCTACATAATCGGATTTTTCGTTGATAATCGGAGTGACTCCGTCAGCACTATAACCGGAAATAGGAGATTCTCCGTTTGACATGAAATAGGCATCTACCATTTCTTGGGTTGCTCCCAACAAGCTACCACCTCTATAATTAGTCGTATTACCGGATCTATTCGGCATACGGTCGTACTGCATGGTTCCGGCAGCATTATCCAAACGATAGAAAATCATTTCTTTATTGTTACCCATTTCAGAAAACAGGGTTCTTACTGCACGGCGATAAGATTCCGTCGGGCTGAAGCCTTCCGAGTCCGGACCGGAAACAGAAACACCGTCCTTATTGGTATACATCAAATGATAACGACTTCCGTAATTAGAGAAGAAAGTGTTACATTCATTAATCACTTTCTGCCAATTGGCACGTTTGGTAGCTTCGTCCGGTTTGTTAGGGAACAGCTTTGTTCCGTCCGTATTAGCCAGGTCTGAATAGTAATTGCACTCTCCATTAAACAACCAGCTGGCACGATAAGTCAATGCCTCGATGATAAACGCCTGTGCAATCGCCTTGTCAATACGGCCATATCCGGACACTTTGTCGGTAGAAGCATCGTCCAGTAAACCATCGTTTTGCGCACCTTTCAGTTCTGATACGATAAAATCGAAACACTCGTCTACCGTATTACGAGGGAGTTGCAACTCATCGCTCGGAGTATCCATCGGGAAGTCCTTTTCAAGCAAAGGAACCGGACCATAAGTACGTACTAAATAAAAATAGTAGATCGCCCGCAAAGCTCTTGCTTCCGCTTTCCATTGATTTCTTTCTGTAACAGTCAGCGGTGCCTGATCTACATTTTCTGTAAATACTGCCGCTTCATGAATACCTGAAAACCAGCTCTTCCAGCGATACAATACCATCGTTCCTTCGGTAGCATCGATTGAGTTGTTATTTATCAATTTCCCTTTATTGTCATTTGTCCACTCTGCTTCGTCGCTGGAGCCTGTCCAGGGACCGGGAGTACGGTACAGACTTGTTTCATGCACCTGACGTTGGTTAAATTCATCCGGTAAGAATGTGTATACGTTCGAAAGATACCGCAAGGCTCCATCTCTGGTTGTGAAAATCTCCTTGAGTGATAAACGGTCATCAGGCTCCTGGTCAAAATAGTCATTACAAGATGTCGTCAAGAGACACGCCAGCAAACTAACGATTATATAATTATATTTTTTCATTATCTTTTTGTTTAGAATGTGAAATTAATACCAACTGAATAAGAAGTCGTATTCGGATAAGAAGCACCATTATCGGTATTCAACTCCGGATCCCATAATTTGAAACGACTCAAAGTGAACAGGTTAGTTCCCATTACATATACAGCCGCATTCTTCAAATGAACTTTATTCACCCAAGGTTTAGGCAGATTATAAGAGATCTGCAATGTCTTCAAACGCAGGAAGTTCATGTTACGCACCCACCAGGTACTTTTCTGGAAGTTATTAATATTACTAGTTGTTTCACTTCCATAAGACAAACGCGGATAAAAGGCATTCTGATCCGGATTTTCCTCTGTCCAACGGTCGCCAATGTTAGAGTAAAGGTTACCACTACCACCACCGCCATTAAACGGATTAACACTGCTACCGTTCAAAACACGTTCGGCTCCTGCTACGCCCTGGAACATCATCCCCACAGACAAGTCTTTCCAACCTACTGTAAATCCGAAACCATAGACAGTTGTCGGCACATCACCACGAGAAATGTAAGTCTGGTCGTATGCGTCTATCTGACCATCATTGTTTAAATCCTTGTATTTGATATCTCCGGCTTTCACTGTTCCAAACTGTGATGCAAACGGTTTGGGAGTAATGGCTTTATTGGCATCCGACAAAGATTCCCAGCGTGCCATATCATCTATTTCAGCTTGAGTGAACAGCCCCTCGGCAACATATCCTTTCACTCCATTGATGTTGTGCCCATATTGGTTCATCCATTCGTATTTCTGTTCCGGCAATTCTCCCTGAATCCATTTATCCTTATTAAAGGTGACATTACCACGAAGCGCAATTACCCAGTCTTTATTGATACGCTTGTTATACTCGATCGTTCCATCAAATCCTTTATTTTCTATGATACCGATGTTTCCGTAAGGAGCAGATGTGTTGTATCCCAAGAATGAAGGTATAGAATGTTCACGCTTCAACAAGATGTTTTCACGACGTTCTTTAAACAAGTCGAATACAATAGACAGATCGTCATTAAATAGCTTAAGGTCAATACCCAGGTCTTGTTTGCGAGATTCTTCCCAAATCAGGTCAACAGCCATATTCACTGTTTCATAACCGGACCACTTAGTTCCATTCGGTCCGAATTTATAACCATAGTCTCCATTTTCTTTCATCTGATCCAGATACATGAAACGACGGTCGGAAACTTCGCTATTACCCACTTTACCATCGGTATAACGTATCTTCAAGAAAGAAACTGCCTTCGACAGAGGTTGCCAGAATTTCTCATTTGAAACAACCCATCCTACACCAAATGCAGGGAAAGTTCCGAAACGATGTTTAGGCGAAAAGTTCTCGGCACCGTTATAACCGATGTTGAACTCTGCGAAGTAACGGTCTTTCCATGAATAAGTGGCACGACCGGCAATACCCATCATACGATATGGAATCGCATCTTCCAATGTCCCTTTCGGATATAATAGTTTGGATTGCTGATTGAACAGGAATAAAGCACTAACACGATGATCGTCGTTGAATGTCCGGTCATAGTTCAAGGAAGCCTCCAAATAGGTCTTTTTGTTACCACTCGTTTCCTGTTTATAGCTTAACACGTTACTTCCTTCATAAATACGTTGCAGAATAGGTTGTCCATTCATATCGTAAGGAACACTAGTGTCCAGGAAGTTGTAGGTAGACTCTGCACGGTCCTGATGTACATGTATCTCATTGTATACGTCGAATGCATACATAGCAGTCAGTTTCAGTCCTTTCGTGAGCATATCCAAATCCTGTGTGACGCGCAAATTAGAGTAAATCTGATTTTTCGTCAGGTTGTCATAGCCACGACGTGTAGCCTGTGAATAAGGGTTATTAAAGTTGTTATTGGTTGAAGTTCCCGGCACAAAGGCTTCTCCGTTAACAAAGAACATCTTCGGATATTCAACCGGTGAGATAGACATTGCCGCATTATACAAATCGGCAGAAGAGATGGCCGGATAGTTTCCTTCTCCCAGATAACCTTGCGCACCGATCTCGACCTTAGTAGTAGGAGTTACGTCGATATTCAAATTGGTAGTAAAGTTGTAACGGCTATATTTCATTTTGGAATCATAGGTGTCGATATTCTTATCAGTCACCGTCATACCTGTCTCATTAAAGTAGCTGACTGATGCATAATAAGCAACTTTCTCGCTACCACCGCGTACATTTACATTCACACGGCGATTATGTCCCCAATCATTAAAGATTTCTTTCAACCAATCCACATTCGGATATAGATAAGGATCCTTACCGGCAATCGTGTTACGTATCTGATCTTCTGTATATTTCGTAGCAATACCGTCATTACGCATTGCCTCGTTGGCTGCATTCATATAAGTGATACCGTCTGCCAAATCGACCATCTTCGTGAAACGGGTAAACGATTCATAATAATCCGCGCTCACTGTCGGTTTTCCTACCTTTCCCGGTTTGGTTTTAATCAAAATTACGCCATTGGCACCACGTACACCATACACAGCTGTTGCTGATGCATCTTTCAGCGTTGTCAACGATTCAATATCTTCCGGATCGATGTCATTGAACGAACGTTCCACTCCATCCACCAATACCAGCGGAGAAGAAGTGTTGGGAGTGGAAATACCACGAATCCAGATATCAGCAGCATCTTTTCCCGGTTCTCCTGTACGTTGTACAGCCACAACACCCGCCAAACGACCTGCCAATGTAGTTGTTAAACTGGCAGAAGGCGTCTTAATGTCTTCCATCTTCATGGAAGACTGTGCACCGATATTACTTATTTTACGCTGGGTACCATACCCCACAATAACAGTCTCTTCCAATTCGTTCACCTGTTCTTCCAAGGTGACATCATAAATGTTGGTCGAGGCATTGGTTCGTATTTCAGAAGTTTTAAACCCGATATAGGTAAACTTAAGCACTACGCTCTTCTTGGTTACGAATATTTCATACAAACCATCCATATTCGTAATCGAACCGTTTGCATCTCCATCCACAGTGACGTTCACCCCAATAAGCGGCTCTCCTTTTATATCAGTGACACGTCCGGATATTTTCCGCTTATTCTGTTGCTGTTCGGTTGAAGCAGGTGCTTTTCCGGAAATAAATATTTGCCTGTCAGAGATCCGATAAGTACACGAAGTACCTTCGAAAAGTTCAGAAAGGATTTCTTCTATATTCTTATTCTTACTGTCGATAGATACCTTACGTTCTAAGTTGACAGCGTCATCTAAATAGAAGAAAACAAATTGACTACTTTTCTCTATTGTTTTAAGCACTTCTCTCAACGTCGAGTTACTCATGCTGACCGAAAGAGTCTTAAATTGAGAATAATTGTTGTAACTTGCGAAAGAGTAGTCTATTCCGAGAAGTAAAAAGCACAGGAATAGCCCGAGAACCTTACTCTTTCGTTCTCTAATTGCATTTTTCATATTAAACATGTTAAAAATTTCTCATAATATTATTTTCTGTATATAAGCATTCATAGGCACACAAGTCCCATCTGGATGATAGTTCGTATCATCCACTCTCTTCAATAATTACCATAAAATACGGGAGTTAGATTAGTTTATTATCTTATTTTTTTATATCTATTTCTTTACTACTCGATACGTTTTATATTGTTCATCATAGGCATAAGAAATTGGTGCAACAAAGGTTAATCCATTAATAACTGTTTCAAAATTGTCTTTCAAATCGATTTTTCCGGAACATTTTATTTTACTTAGCGCTGGGTCAAATTCAACATTCACACCATAATAGGTAGACAGGCGTTGCAAGACTATTCCCAAATCGGCACTTTGGAAACAATAGAGTCCATTTATCCACGATATTGCCTGTTCTACATCTACTTGTGAAATATTTTCCTTTCCATCGGCAGAACTGAACATCTGATTAGGAGCCAAAATCGCTTTCGGAGTCCGGGCTGTCTCTACCTGAACACATCCTTGCGCCAGCACTACACTTCTAATTGCTTCCGACTCATACGCCGTTACATTAAATTTAGTACCAAGCACCCTGACATTCATATCTTTGGTCCGCACATAGAAAGGGCGGTTTTCATCTCTGGCTACTTCTATGTAGATTTCTCCGTCCACATAGATTTCACGTTTATCTTTTTCAAACTCTACCGGATAAATCACTCTCGTGCCGGCATTCACCCAGACTTTAGATCCATCGGCAAACGTCAACACCGATCGCTTTCCACGCGGAATGACCAATTGATTGTAAGCTGCCGATTTTTCCTTTTGTATACTTTCCTGATTTGTTTTGATTTCTACGGAATCATACGTAATCTCCGTTTCTTTTTCTTTCAGGCTCACTACGTTATCTTCCGCCAAAATCAACAGTGTTTCTTCCGTCAGAGGCAAATCAGCTTTGGTATTCACTGCAAAAGTGGCAATATCCGGATCCAGCTCCGAAGAATAACTCTTTAATAAGAAGAAACATCCCACAAGAATAGCAACACTGGCCGCCGAGCTCAATCCTATTAAGAAATAGTTCTTACGTTTCGCCTTCTCCTTATTTATATTGGTTGCCTGAATACGAGTCCATAAATCATCCGTTTCCTCGTTTGAAAGTACTTCTGCTTTCTCTTTTGAAAAAACCTCCAAATATCTTTTTGCTGCTATATATTCATCTATATTAGAAGGATTCATCTGTTCAAATTCATCCCAGAACTTCTGTGTTTCTTCCGTAGGATGATTCATGGAAGAAATAAAGAAATCATTCTGAAGGAATTCTTCAAAAGTATATAGGGAAAAATCTGTATGTTTTTGTTCAGAGTTCATTATTTTCATTGTCTTTACGTATGAATAACAGTTGTACTTTCATTTTATACTCACCTTTTCCGAAGTTTTTTCCACTTTTTTTTGATAGGCAGGAAAAATAGGTTGATTATTCTCTCTTATTTTCTCTTAAATAAGTCCCGGATACGTCCCAAAGCCCGTTGAATAGAATTAGAAACAGATTGATTATTCATGTCTGTCACCTTACTTATTTCATCGATACTCATCTCTTTGATATATCGATAATAAATAATTTCACGCTGTCTGTCCGTCAATACAGACATCATAGTATGCACGGTTGCCTGAACTTGTTTTTCCTGTTCATTATTAATATATATAGTTTCCGGAGTGGAGGGGGATTCGTCAACCGTCTCTTCTCTCTCACCTATTTCATCAAACGAAAGAGAATCTGTTGTTTTTTTTAGCGCATTAAAAAGAGTATTTTTCAACGCTACCGTCAAATAA
>ERZ1503853.527-NODE-527-length-11836-cov-3.070368_pt1 | contig 11836 bp, 9 predicted proteins | sample MGYA00572260_ERZ1503853 | MGnify/ENA primary metagenome ERZ1503853 (study PRJEB39906, sample SAMEA3182114) | gut metagenome | biome: human; feature: gut; material: Stool; isolation source: human stools | place: Canada | collected 2013-06-10 ...
GGGGCGCGGGCGGCGGAGCTGCTCGATTTGATGGGGCTCTCGGCACGTCGCGACCACAAACCCGCCGCGTTGTCGGGCGGCGAGCAGCAGCGCGCGGCCATTGCCCGTGCGCTGATCAACTCGCCTTCGGTGCTGCTGGCCGACGAACCTTCGGGCAATCTCGATACGCACAACCGCGAGGAGATACACCGGCTCTTCTTCGAGCTGCGCGAGCGGCTGGGACAGACCGTCGTCATCGTCACGCACGACGAGAGTCTGGCGGCGCGTGCCGACCGGACGATCACGATGAGCGACGGCCGGATCGTAGGATGACGATGGAACGCGAAGAGTTGCACGATCTGCTCGAACGGCTTTGGGACCGGTACGACCGCGAGGAGTTCATCTCGGCCGACCCGATCGCCGTGCCGCACCGCTTTGCGTCGCGCGACGACCGCGAGATCGCGGGATTCCTCGCGGCGACGATCGCGTGGGGCAGCCGTCCCATGATCGTGCGCAATGGTTTGCGCATGATGCACTTTCTCGACGATGCGCCGCACGATTTCGTCCGCAACGCCTCCGAGCGCGAGTTGGCGAAGCTCTCAGGGTTCGTCCACCGCACTTTCAACGGCGGCGATCTCATCCAGTTCGTCCGTTCGATCCGTGCGATCTGCGAACGGCACGGCGGTCTGGGCCGTTTCGTCGAGGCGAGCTATGCCTCCACGGGCGACATGCGCCGCGTGCTGGCGGCCTTCCGCGAGGAGTTTTTTCGCACGGAACACCCCGAACGGTGTCGCAAACACGTTTCGTCGATCGAGCGGGGCGCCTCCTGCAAACGTTTGTGCATGTATTTCCGCTGGATGGTGCGGCACGACGACCGGGGCGTGGATTTCGGTCTGTGGCGCACGATTCCGCCCTCGGCGCTCTATCTGCCGCTCGACCTGCATACCGGCAACATGGGCCGTGCGCTGGGGCTGCTCGCGCGGCGGCAGAACGACTGGCGGGCCGTGGAGGAGATCACCGCGGCGCTGCGCACGTTCGACGCCGACGACCCCGTGCGGTACGACTTCGCGCTGTTCGGCGCGGGGATCGACGGATTTCTGAAATGAGGATATGTTTCGTTTCAAACGATTTACGATAGAACAGGACGCCTGCCCGATGAAGGTAGGCACCGACGGCGTGCTGCTGGGGGCGTGGGTCGCGCTCGGCGCCGCCGACCGGCTGCTGCTGGACGTGGGCACGGGCACGGGCGTGATCGCCCTGATGCTGGCGCAGCGGTCGCCTGCGGCCGGCGTCACGGCGCTCGACATCGATGCGGCCTGCGCGGAGCAGGCGCGGGCGAACGCCGACCGTTCGCCGTGGGGCGGGCGTGTGACGACGTGTTGCGCGCCGGTGCAGGAGTACCGGCCGGAGGAGCCGTTCGATCTGGTGGTCTCCAATCCGCCTTATTACGACCGTTCGCTGCTGCCGCCCGACGCGGGGCGCACCACGGCACGCCATACCGTCGCGCTCACGCACGGCGAGCTGATCGCCGCCGCCTGCCGGCTGCCGGCGGTCGAGGCGCAGCGGTTCCGCGAGCAGGCGCGCGGCCGGCTGGCGCTGCGGCGGCTGACCGAGGTGTGGTCGACACCTCGCAGCGGGGTGAAGCGCTGCCTGATGGAGTTCGTCCGCGGCGATGCGGCGGAGTTCCGCACCGACCGGCTGGTGATCGAGGAGGCGCCCGGCCGCTTCACGGAGGAGTACCGGCGGCTGACGGGGGATTTCTACCTCAAATTTTGATCGGGGCGGGAAAATGGTTATATTTGTGAATCGACAAATTGAATTGGTTATGAAAACACTTGTTTCGCTGCTGTGCTGCACCGCGCTCACCGTGGGAAGCGCCTCGGCGCAGAGTTATCGCGTGGCCCGTGCGGGGGCTTTCGAGGAGAACGGCCGTGTCGAGGTGGGTATTCCGACCTCGCCGCTGGCGGTCGATCTGACCGTCGAGAAGGAGGTCGTCACCGTGGGGCCCTACGCCCGTTACGCACAAAAATTCCTGGGTGTGCGCGGCGCGCTGAGCGACAAGACGCTCTATTCGGTCAAGGCGGCGCGCGTAGCGCTGCTCGACCGCGACGCGACGACGGCCTCCGAAGTTCCCGCCGGCGAGGTGCGCGCCACCTCCTATCTGGGCGATGCCGAGACCTTCTCGCGGGTTCCCTTCGATAAGCGTTCGCTCGTGGACGAGTCGCTCGAAACGGCGGCACGCAATGCCGCCAACACGCTCTTCGCAATTCGCCGTCACCGCATGGAGTTGATTACCAGCGAGGCGGGAGAGCATGTCTTCGGCGCCGGCCTGCAAGCCGCATTGGCGGAGCTGGACCGGCAGGAGCAGGCCTATACCGAATTGTTCCTCGGCAAGCGGGTGACGACGACCTCCGTCGAACGGATCACCGTCGTGCCCGATGCCGGCAAGCAGAAATACATCCTCTGCCGCTTTTCGCCCGATCGGGGGCTGCTGCCCGGCAACGACCTGACGGGCGACGTGGTGCTGTTGCAGCTCGACAAGGAGAGCGACGGTTCGTTCACCCTTACGCCCGCTTCGCCCAAGGCGGCGCGCACGGCGACCTACCGCGTGGCGGCCGACGTGGTCTGCACGGTCTATTGCGGGACGGAGGAGCTGACGCGCGCTACGCTGCCGCTCTTCGAATTCGGCCGCGACGTGGAACTGGCGCTTCCGTCCAAGAAATGACGAACCATACGGCACGCATGGCGGCGCTGCTCGGCGAGCTGCGCCGCGAGATGAACGGCGCGGTGGCCGAGTCGATGCAGCGCGGCGAGGGCGGCTACGGCCTCAACTACGGCGTCAGTATCCCTGCGATCCGCGCGATCGCCGGTCGGGTAGGGACGGATCATGCGTTCGCGCGATTCCTTTACCGGCAGGATGTCCGCGAACTGCGGATGGCTGCGCTGACGATCGCCGATCCCGTTTCGGTGACGCCGGACAATGTCGACGAGTGGTTCGTCGGGCGGATGCCGGAGGAGTTGATCGAAGAGCTGGCGCTGCGTTTGCTGAGCCGCTGCGGCCGTCCCGTACTGGATACGCTGTGCGGGCGATGGCTGCGGGCTGGAAGCGGTGCCGAACGCTATGCGGCGCTGATGGCGCTGGCGCGTGCGCGGGTGCAGGAGTTCGACGCGGCGGCGGTCGTCGAGGCCGTGCCCGATGCGGTGGCCGCCTGTCCCGACGATCTGCGACTGGCGCGCGGTGCGGCGGCATTCGTTCAGTCGGCGTCGGCCCGTATCGCACCGGAGCGGCTCGCACGGATGATCGAGCGGCTTCCCGACTCGCGCGGCGGTGCCTATCTGCGCGACGAGCTGGCGTGGATGATTCTTTGACGGGATGGCCGCACTACCGTGCGGGGAGGGCCGAAATACAGGGGGCAGAACGAAGTTCGTTCCGCCCCTCGCTTCGTTCGTGCGTTACTCCTCCGCGCCGGAGGAGCGGAATGCCATCGGCGAGAGACCGACGTATTGCTTGAAATAGCGGCCGAAGAAGGACTGGTTGGAGAATCCCAGCGTTTCGGCGATCTCCTTGATGCTCGGATCGGGATCGGAGAGCAGCTTCTTCGCCTCGGCGATAATGAACATCATGATCCATTGCAGGGCGTTGCGGCCCGATTTTTCCCGGACGATCGTGGAGAAATAGCGCGGGGTGAGGCACTGCTCCGCGGCGTAGAACGAAACGCTGTGGTGCGTGCGGAAATTCTGGGAGAGCGAGAAGATGAAACTCTGGAAAATCCGGTCCTTGCGATCCTGTTTGAGCGGCTGGATCGGATGGTTGAAAAAGTAGGCCTCGGCGATTTCGCAGCAGAGCGCCTTGCCGAGCGACGAGAGCAGTTGGTTGTAGATGAGACGGTTATTCTCATTCGTGCTGCGAGAGCCCTGTGACCGTTCGCGGCGCCAGATCAGTTCGATCAGTTCTTCGATGCGCCGGCGCTGCTCGTCGTTGAGCGAGATGCAGGGATTTTCCCGCATGTAGAGGTGGTTCTGCGTGTTGGAGATCGAGTTGGCCAGCGTGAAGACGAAATCGAAGTCCGCCACGCCCACCGTGCCGTGCAGATCGTCGCTGAGCATACGGATATAGGTCTTGGAGAGGGGCGGGTAGATATAGATGTCGCCCCGGTGAATTTCGAAAGCGCGGTTGCCCAACACCAGGCTCATCTCTCCCTGGGTGCAGTAGAAAAATCCGCTTTTGGCGAGTTGAACGACCGGCCCCAGTGCTTCGACAGTCTGCTTGTCGGCATGGAACAATCCGATGGAAGGAGTAACAGGTGTGTCCATTTTTGTTTCAATTTCGTGCAAAATAACGAATAATCCGGTTCATATCGACCGATTTTTTGCTTATTTTTACGAAAATCGTACGGATCGGACAATGCTGCATCCATATCATTCTTTTCGATGGATGCGCGCTTCGGTACATTTGCATCAAATTCAGTGAGGTATGAAAAGACGAAATCAATTCATGGGGATGGTCTGCCTGCTCGCCTGTTGTTGCGGCTGTTCGGGCCGGCCGGAGGGTGCGGTGCGGCTGCCTATCGTACGCATCGATACCGTGGGTGTCTACGGTACGCCGCGGACGGTGCAGTTTCCCGGCTGCGTCAGGGCGGCGCAGGAGGTCAATGCGGCGTTCAAGGTCGGCGGGCCGAGGCCGAGTACAAGCGCGTCAAGGCCGAAGCGGAGCGCGTAATGGCGCTCTATGCCGACGGAGCAGCTACGCCCGACGCCTACGACAAGGCGCGTTACGGACTGCAACAGATCACGGCCAAATACGAAAACAGTCGGAACCAGCTCGCCGATACCGAGATCCGTATGCCTTTCGACGGGTATGTGCAGAAACGGCTGTTCGACCCTTCGACCGTCGTCGGGGCAGGAATGCCCGTGCTGACCGTCGTGTCGGCGGAGGCTCCCGAAATCGAGATCAATATCCCCGGCTCGGAGTATGTCCGCCGCAGCGAATTCGACGGCTTCGAGGCGGCCTTCGACTTCTGGCCCGGCAAGCGGATTCCGCTGCGGCTGCGGAGCATCAGCCCGAAGGCCAACGCCAACCAGCTCTATACGCTGCGGCTGGGCGTTCCGGCCGATTTGCGGCCGCTCCCGTCGCCGGGTATGAATACGATGGTGACCATCGTATGCCGGCCTTCGGGGGCTGCGCAGGTGGCCGTGCCGGCCGTCGCGCTCTTCGACGACGGCGACCGGACGTGCGTCTGGATCTGCCGGGAGGACAGTACGGTCGTGAGCCGCGAGGTACGGGTCGAGCGGTTGCAGACCGGCGGCGAAGCGGTCGTCGGAGCGGGACTTGCGGCCGGCGAGCGGATCGTCACGTCGGGCGTGCACCGGCTGCGTGAAGGCGAGAAGGTGGCGCCCCTGCCGGGTGTGACGAAAACAAACGTGGGAGGATTGTTATGATCGATTTCGGGAAATGGGCTTTCGCCAATCGGAAGCTCGTCTATTTCGTCGTCGCCGTCCTTCTGGTCGGCGGCATCCTTTCGGCCTATGACATGTCGAAGCTCGAAGACCCCGAAATCAAGGTCAAGCTGGCGATGGTCATAGCGACGCGCCCCGGCGCTTCGGCGCATGAAATGGAGTTGGAGGTGACCGATCCGTTGGAGAAGAACATCCGCACCATGGGCGAGGTGGAGAGCGTGACCAGCTCGTCGTTCAACGATCTGGCGATTTTGGAGGTGGAGTTGAAAAGCACGGTGCGCGACGCCGACGTCGAACAGTGCTGGGACATGCTGCGCCGCAAGGCTTCCGACGTCCAGCGGCGATTGCCGTCGGGAACGTCGGTCGTCGTGCAGGACGACTTCGGACTGGTCTACGGAATGCTCTATGCGCTCACGGGCGACGGTCTTACGGAGCGGCAGCTGTCGGATTATGCCGGCCTGCTCAAACGCGAGCTGGGCGATCTGGACGGTGTGGCGCGTGTCGAGATCTACGGCGAACGCGAAGAGTGCATCGACATTTCGATCCTGCCCGAAAAGATGGCGATGCTCGGCGTCAGTCCGGCCGAGGCGCTGGCGACGCTCAACGGGCAGAACAACGTCTACTATGCCGGATATTACGACAACGGGCCCGACCGCATCCGCGTGGCCGTCGCCGACAAGTTCCGCGCCGTGAAGGAGATCGAGAGCATGGTCATCCAGGGGCACGAGGACGACCAGCTGCGGTTGTGCGACATCGCGCGCGTGGAGCACGGCTACGCCGAACCCGTGCGCAACGAGATGTCCTACGAGGGCCAGCGTGCGCTCGGCATCGCCGTCGCGGCGGCTTCGGGCAGCGACATCGTCAAGGTCGGGGCCGAGGTGGAACGCTGTCTGGCCGAGTTGCAGGCCGAGCGCTTCCCTGCGGGAGTCGCCTGCCACAAGATTTTCTACCAGCCCGAGCGGGTCAAGGATGCGCTGGGGACGTTTCTGATAAACCTGATCGAGTCGGTGGTGATCGTCGTGGCCATTCTGATGCTTACGATGGGTTTCCGCAGCGGAATGATCATCGGCATCAGTCTGGTGGTGACCGTCGTGGGATCGTTCCTGATTCTGGGGATGGCCGACGGAACGATGCAGCGCGTGTCGCTGGCGGCGTTCATCCTGGCCATGGGAATGCTGGTCGACAATGCCATCGTGATCGTGGACGGCATCCTGATCGACCTGAAACTCGGGAAACCGCGCCGCGAGGCGATGACGGCCATCGGCCGGAAGACGGCGATGCCGCTGCTGGGCGCGACGCTGATCGCCATCCTTTCGTTCCTGCCGATCTTCCTCTCGCCCGATACGGCGGGTGTCTACGTGCGCGATCTGTTCATCGTGCTGGCCGTGTCGCTGCTGCTGAGCTGGGTGCTGGCGCTGGTGCATGTGCCGCTCATGGCCGACGCTTGGCTCGGTCAGCCTGCCGCTCCGGCCGGCGGCGCGACGCTCTACGACAGCGCCGTCTACCGCTGGCTGCGTGCGGCGCTCGGCTTCGGCCTGCGGCATCGCTGGTCGTCGATCGCCGTGGCGCTCGTGCTGGTGGGGCTGAGCGTCTGGGGCTACGGTTACATGCGTCAGGGCTTCTTCCCCGATATGGTCTACGACCAGCTCTATATGGAGTACAAACTGCCCGAGGGGACGAATTCGACCCGCGTGAAGGCCGATTTGGAGGAGATCCGCCGTTATTTGAAGAGCCGTCCGGAGATCCGCTCGGTGGCCGCTTCGATCGGCGGCACGCCGGCGCGCTACAATCTGGTGCGCAGCATCGCCACGCCGTCGCTTTCGTACGGCGAGCTGATTATCGATTTCGAGTCTCCGGAGGCGCTGGAACGCAATATCGACGACATCCAGCAGACGCTTTCGGATCGCTATCCCGATGCCTACGTCAAGTTGAAGCGCTACAACCTGATGTTCAAGAAGTACCCGATCGAGGTGCAGTTCACGGGGCCCGATCCGGCCGTGCTGCACCGGTTGGCCGACAGTGCGCGCTGCATCATGGAGCGTACGCCCGAGGTGTGTCTGATCACGACCGACTGGGAGCCGCGCATTCCGGTGCTGAACATCGACTACGACCAGTCGGCCGCACGGCGCATGGGGTTGAGCCGGCAGGATATCGCCGTCTCGATGCTGTCGGCTGCGGGCGGTATTCCTGTCGGGGCTTTCTACGAGGGGACGCACAAGAATACGATCTATCTCAAATGTACGGAGGCCGACGGGAAGCCGGTCGACAACCTGGAAAACGTGCCGGTCTTCCCGATGATGCCCAATCTGGCGGGGTTGTTCGACGAGGAGCTGCTCCTCAAACTCAAATCGGGAGCGATCGACCGCAGCGAGTTGCTGGAATCCGTCCTGCATACCGTGCCGCTGAAACAGGTGAGCCGCGGCGTACAGGTCGAGTGGGAGGATCCCGTCGTTCCGCGCTACAACGGTCAGCGTGCCCAGCGGGTAATGTGCTCGCCTGCGCCCGGCATCGAGACCGAGGCGGCGCGGCTGGCTGTCGCCGAACGAATCGAGGCGATTCCGCTTCCGTCCGGATACGCACTGTCGTGGGAGGGTGAGAAGGGCGCCAGCGACGAGACGATGCGCTACCTTTTCAAGAACGTGCCGCTCGGCGTCGTGCTGATGATCGCCATCCTGATCCTGCTCTTCGGCGACTACCGCAAGCCGGCCGTTATTCTCTGCTGCATTCCGCTGCTGGGCATCGGCGTGGTGGGGGCGATGCTGCTTACGGGCAAGGTCTTCACCTTCTGCGCCATTGTCGGCGCACTGGGGCTCGTGGGCATGATGATGAAGAACTGCATCGTGCTCATGGACGAGATCGGCGCGCAGATCGCCGCCGGCGCCGATCCCGCCTCGGCGCTCGTTTCCAGTTCGGAAAGCCGTCTGCGGCCGGTGATGATGGCTTCACTCACGACCATTCTGGGCATGATTCCGCTGCTCGGCGACGCCATGTTCGGGTCGATGGCCGCGACGATCATGGGCGGACTGCTGTTCAGCACCTTCGCCACGCTCTTCTTCGTGCCGATTCTCTATGCGTTGTTCTTTAAAATCAGAATAGATCGATGAAACGTCTTCTTATCATACTCATGCTCGCGGGATTGCCTTGCGCACCCTTCGCGCAGACGCGGCTGACGCTTGATGCCTGCATCGAGCAGGCCGAGGCGAACAACAAGGCGCTGGCGGCGGCCGACCGGCAGTTGGCGGCGGCACAGTTCGACTTCCGCAGCGCACGGGCCAATTTCTTTCCTTCGTTCTCGGCGACGGGGACGGGGCTCTATTCGACGGCCGACGGCGGGCTGGACATCGCCGGCGGCGCGTTGCCCGTGCTGGGTGTCGACGGGATGCCCACGGGCGGTACGGCGCTCTTCCCCGGCCTGAACCTCGCCTACGAGGTGGGTTGGGTCTACGGCGGCGGCATAACGCTCGAACAGCCCCTCTACATGGGCGGCAAGGTGCGCACGGGTTATCGCATGGCGCGGATCGGCAGTGAAATGGCGGAGCAGAACCGGCGGTTGACCCGATCGGAGGTGATCGTCTCGACGTCGCGGGCCTACGCTTCGGTGATCCGTGCGCGTGAGATGCGGCAGGTGGCCGAACGTTACCATGCGCTGCTCACGGAGTTGCTGCGTTCGGTCGAGAGTGCACGCAAGCATGGCCTCAAACCGCAGAACGACGTGTTGAAGGTGCGGGTGAAACTCAACGAGAGCGAATTGAACCTGCGGCGGACGGAGAATGCGCTGCGGCTGGCGACGATGAATCTCTGCCACCTGATCGGCCGTCCGCTGACCGACCGGATCGAGGTGGCGGACGATCTGCCCGACCTGCCGTCGACGCCGGTGCCCGCCGCCGACCTTATGGCGCGTCCCGAATACCGGCTTCTCGACCGGAAGGCCGAGCTGGCGCGCGAACAGTTGCGCCTGGCGCGCAGCGAGCGGTTGCCGCAGGTGGGGCTGGTGGGCAATTACGGCTACCTGCACGGCGTCGAACTGAACGGACAGAACTTGTTGGGCGGCTGGGCCTTCACGGCCGGCGTGCAGGTGTCGGTGCCGATCTTCCACTTCGGCGGCCGCTCGAACAAGGTACGGTCGGCACGAGCACGGTTCGAGCAGGCGCAGGCGGAGCGTCTCGACGGCGGCGAGCTGCTGCAACTCGAAGCGACGCAGGCAGCGAACAACCTCGACGAAGCGCAGCTCGAAATCCGGCTGGCCGAGTCGTCGCTCGCCGCGGCCGACGAGAACCTGCGGCTGAGCCGCCGCCAGTACGAGGCCGGCGTGGAGACGCTGTCGGATCATCTCGAAGCGCAGGCCATGTGGCAGCAGGCGCACCGGACGGAGGTCGAGGCGCGTATCGACGGTTATCTGCGTTGGTTGGAATACCGCAAGGCGGCGGGGTTGCTCGATTGAGCGGGGTGTCTTTCACGAAAAACGCAGCGGTCGGTAGATCCGGCCGCTGCGTTCGTTTTTGTTACTCCTCGTTGATGAAGAGCGCCCGGGGCAGCTGGTCGATGCTGTTGATCGCCACCACCTCGATGCCTTTGGGGCGTTTGGCGCCTTTGGGGAGGTAGCCCGAGACGACGATGCGGCGGAAGCCCAGCCGCGCCGCCTCGCTGATGCGCTGCTCGGTGCGGGGGGCGGGGCGCACCTCGCCCGAAAGCCCGACTTCGCCCGCGCAGCAGATGCCCTCGCCGATCGGACGGTCGTAGTACGACGAAATTACGGCGGCGATGATGGCCAGATCCAGCCCCGGATCGGCGACCTTGAAGCCGCCCGCGAAGTTGAGGAAGACGTCCTTGGTGTACATCTTCATCCCCACGCGCTTCTCCAACACGGCCAGTAGCATCGACATGCGTTTGTAGTCGAAGCCCGTGGCCGTGCGCTGGGGCGTGCCGTAGGCGGCGTTCGAGACGAGCGCCTGCACCTCGATCAGGTAGGGGCGTATACCGTCGACCGAGGCGCCGACGGCGATGCCGCTCAGCGGTGCGTCGTAGTGCGTGAGCAGGATTTCGGAGGGGTTGCCCACCGGCCGCAGGCCGGCGTCGAGCATCTCGAAGACGCCGATCTCGAACGTCGCGCCGAAACGGTTCTTGATGCCGCGCAGGATGCGGTAAACCTGATTGTTGTCGCCCTCGAACTGCAACACCACGTCGACGATGTGTTCCAGAATCTTCGGGCCGGCGATGGCGCCCTCCTTGGTGATGTGGCCGATGATGAAGATCGAGGTGCCCGATCCCTTGGCGTATTTGAGCAGCGTGGCGGCGCATTCGCGGATCTGCGACACGCTGCCGGCCGACGACTCGACCAGATCGGTGTAGATCGTCTGGATCGAGTCGATGATCACCAGGTCGGGGCGCTGCTCTTCGAGCTGCGCCATGATGTTTTCGAGCAGCGTCTCGGAGTAGACCATGCAGGCGTCGTTGCCAATGCCGATACGGTCGGCGCGCATCTTGATCTGCTCGGCCGACTCCTCGCCCGAGACGTAGAGGGCTTTCAACCCGTTGTCGGCCAGTGCGATTTGCAGGCTGAACGTCGATTTGCCGATGCCCGGTTCGCCGCCCAGCAGCACGAGCGATCCGGGAACCAGACCGCCGCCCAGCACCCGGTTGACCTCGGCGTTGCCCAGGTCGAGCCGCGGCCGGTCGTTCGAGCGGATCTCGCCGACGCGCTGCGGGGTGCTGCGGGGCAGCGCCGAGGTCATCGCGGCGGGGACCGAACCGCTCTCCCTTGCGACGATCTCTTCGGTGAAGGTGTTCCACTCCCCGCAGGCGGGGCAGCGTCCCATCCATTTGGGCGCCTCGTAGCCGCACTCCTTGCAGAAATATGCTTTTTTGACCTTTGCCATCTCTTTGCGTTTTAGTACGGGTGCCGACGGCAACCCGTTCGGCCGCCTTAAAGGGGCGGAGGACGGCCGAAAAATTCGGTGCAGGATCCTGGTTATTTGATGAAGAAGCGGTAGATGTCGTTGCCGTTGGCGTAGACCAGCAGCACGAGGATGATCGCCAGTCCGACGTACTGCGCCGCTTCGAGGAAGCGGTCGCTCGGTTTGCGTCCCGTGATCATCTCCCACAGCGTGAAGATCGCATGGCCGCCGTCCAGCCCCGGAATGGGCAGGATGTTCATGATGGCCAGGATGATCGAAATGAAGGCGCACTTCGACCAGAAATCCTGCCAGTTCCACGCCGAGGGGAAGATGCTGCCGATGGCGATGAATCCGCCCAGCTCCTCGTACATCTGGGTTTTGGGCTGCACGATCAGTTTGAGCTGTTCCCAGTAGTTGGCGATCACGCTGCCCGTGCGCCGGATGCCGGCGGGGATCGACTGCCAGAAGGTGTACTCCTTCGTGCGCAGGCGGTAGTCGTGGCGGGC
>ERZ1503853.626-NODE-626-length-10035-cov-3.023747_pt1 | contig 10035 bp, 5 predicted proteins | sample MGYA00572260_ERZ1503853 | MGnify/ENA primary metagenome ERZ1503853 (study PRJEB39906, sample SAMEA3182114) | gut metagenome | biome: human; feature: gut; material: Stool; isolation source: human stools | place: Canada | collected 2013-06-10 ...
CCTCCATCGTCGGGGCGTCGATGGGCTGTCCGTAGGCGGGCTTCGCCATCTCGAGGTACAAGCCGCTGAAATCGTCCCAGAAGAGGCGGTAAGCCTCCTTGAAGGCCTCCGAGATGCGGTATGACTTGAAATCCTCGGCGATCTGGCGCAGCGAGCGGCCCAACGCCTGCCCGAACCACGCCACGGCCAGACGGTTGTTCTCGCTTTGCGCCGCCGCGGCGTCCACCGCCCAGCCGTTCAGGAGGCGGTAGGCGTTCCAGATTTTGTTGCCGAAGTTGCGGCCCTGCTCGCACAGCGCCTCGTCGAACATCACGTCGTTGCCGGCCGACGACGAAAGCAGCATCGCCACGCGCATACCGTCGGCGCCGTACTGCGCGATCAGGTCGAGCGGATCGGGCGAGTTGCCCAGCTGCTTGGACATCTTGCGTCCGATCTTGTCGCGCACGATGCCTGTGAAATAGACGTTGCCGAAGGGCTTCTCGCCGCGATATTCGTAACCGGCCATGATCATGCGCGCCACCCAGAAGAAGATGATGTCGGGGCCCGTCACCAGATCGGCCGTCGGGTAGTAGTAGCGAATCTCCTCGTTGTCGGGGTTGCGGATGCCGTCGAAGACCGAAATCGGCCACAGCCACGACGAGAACCACGTGTCGAGCACGTCCTCGTCCTGCCGCAGGTCGCCGAGCTGCAACGCGGCGTCGCCCGTCTTCTCGCGGGCCAACGCCAGCGCCTCCTCGGCCGTTTCGGCCACCACGTAACCGCCCTTGGGCAGGTAGTAGGCGGGAATGCGCTGCCCCCACCACAACTGGCGCGAGATGCACCAGTCCTTGATGTTCTCCATCCAGTGACGGTAGATATTCTTGTATTTTTCGGGGACGAAACGGATTTCGTCCTCCATGACGGCGCGCGTGGCGGGCTTCGCCAGCTCCTCCATCGAAAGGAACCACTGCATCGAGAGTTTCGGCTCGATGGCCACGCCCGTACGCTCGGAGTAGCCCACGTTGTTCGTGTACTCCTCGGTCTTTTCGAGCAGGCCGGCACGTTGCAGGTCGCCCTCGATCACGCGGCGCAGCTCGAAGCGATCCATCCCCTCGTAGATACCCACCTTGCCGTTGATCGTCCCGTCGTCGTTGAAGATGTCGATCGTCTCCAACCCGTATTTCTCGCCCAGCATGTAGTCGTTCACGTCGTGCGCCGGCGTCACCTTCAAGGCACCCGTACCGAAGGCGATGTCGACATACGTGTCGCGGATCACCGGAATCGAGCGCCCGACGAGCGGCACCACCACGCGGGCGTCCTGCGGCAGCCACTCGTAGCGCTCGTCGTCGGGATTGACGCACAGCGCCGTATCGCCCAGAATTGTCTCGGGGCGCGTCGTAGCCACGACGAGGTACTTGTCCGTCCCCTCGACCGCATAGCGCAGGTAGTAGAGCTTGCCGTGCGACTCTTTGAAGACCACCTCTTCGTCCGACAGCGCGGTCCTGGCCGCGGGATCCCAGTTGACCATGCGCACGCCGCGGTAGATGCGCCCCTTGCGGTAGAGGTCGCAGAAGACCTTGATGACCCCCTCGGTGCGGATGTCGTCCATCGTGAAACAGGTGCGGTCCCAATCGCACGAAGCCCCCAGCTTGCGCAGTTGCCGCAGAATCACGCCGCCGTACTGCTCCTTCCACTCCCACGCGTATTCGAGGAACTTCTCGCGCGTGAGCGACGACTTCTCGATGCCGCGCTCCTTGAGCTTGGCCACCACCTTCGCCTCGGTAGCGATCGAGGCGTGGTCCATACCCGGCACCCAGCAGGCATTTTTTCCCTGCATGCGGGCGCGGCGGATCAGCACGTCCTGCAACGTATTGTTGAGCATGTGGCCCATGTGGAGCATCCCCGTCACGTTGGGCGGCGGAATGACGATCGTATAGGGTTCGCGCGCATCGGGTTCGGAGTGGAACAGTCCGTGCCGCTCCCAGTAGTCGTACCATTTCTGCTCGATCTCCTGCGGAGCGTATTTGTCGGCAATCTGCATATCGGATAAATTTTATTACGTTGAACTTCTTCGCCCGCTTTCCGCTTCCGCAAACACCGGCTCTACCGGCCTCCGCAGATTCGAAAACGTTTGTCAGGCAAGGTGCAAAGTTATAATTTTTCCGGTAAAAGTACGCTTTTTTCACCGCGTTCCCGCTCTTCGGTCCGATTTTTCGTCCGCCGATGAAAAAAGAGAACCCCGCCGTCCATTTTCCGCCCGCAAAATTTGGAGGGGGGGGGTGATTTGTCCTAAATTTGTCCTCCGCAAACCATTTAACCCAAACTCTATGCAACTCAAAACCCTCCTCGGCGCCGCACTGCTTCTGCTCGCCGGTGCAGCACAGGCCCAAACGATTCCCGAAACGACGCCCGAACCCGAATTCATCGGAGAGATCGTGACCGTGCGACCCGACGGCACGGTCGCCAAACTCGAAAAGCAATCCGTCCAGATGCGCACGCGAGCCAATGCGAGCGCCGTCATCTTCGGTATCGGCAAGGCCAAGACGAAACTCATCATCGAAGGGCCGAAAGCCGGCGTGCGCCTGACGGTGGGCCAACCGGCCAGCTTCATCGTGCGCGCCGTCGACAACGCCACCGATCCCATGTCGATCATCAACGTCTTCCGCTTCGAAGCCAAGAAAGACAAGCGCATGGCCGAAATGGCCTCGGTCAGCAGTTTCGGCAGCGTGAAATCCAACAAGCTGGAACGCCTTTCGTTCACAGGCCGCAAATTCGGAGAGAGCTCCTACCTGATCACCCTCGACGAAACTCCCGCCGGCGAATACGGTATCACGATCTCCAACCCGAACAACATCGACGAGAAACAGGTCATCGTATCGACCTTTGCGATCGACTGAGCCTCAGCCGGACCTTCCGACGATCTACGGCAGCGGATTGTCCGCTGCCGTATCTTTTTTCGCCGCACATCCCGCCCGCACCTGCCGAAGCGGCGACCGACTGACACGCTCTCCCCTCGTTGGCAGCCGGCTGCCAAAATGACAGACATGTCCCGACGGACCTCCGGTTCCTTTTTCATACAACCCCCTCAGCCATCGTCCGATAGTGCATACCGCAGACACCGACAGGCACCGGTCGTCCGCTGCACCGCAGCGCTGCGGCATAAATAGTGTTGATAACTTCTTAACAAGCCAAAGACTTATATAAAATATTATACAAAAAAAAGCGTTATCTTTGCAACTTGATTGAAAGACCATATGAGTAAAAGAGATAAAATCGAACTGAAAGAACTGGAATCGCTGCCCGAAGCGCTCGACGGCAACCACCGCGTCATCCCCATCGTCACCGGCGAGGACGACACGGTCGAAGAGGTCGCCGTCCCCGAAATACTTCCCGTGCTGACGCTGCGCAGCTCGGTGCTGTTTCCGGGCGCCATCACCCCCGTCACGGTGGGCCGCTCGCGGAGCATGACGCTCGTGCGCGACACCAACGCCCGCAACGGGATGCTGGCCGCCGTCCTGCAACGCGACGGCGACGTGGAAGAGCCCAAGGCGGAGGACATGTACCGCATCGGTACGGCCGCCCGCATCATGAAGATATTGGAGATGCCCAACGGCAACCTCACGGTCATTCTCAACGGTTTGGAGAAGGTCGAGATCGGCGAATACGTCTCGTCCGACCCCTATCTGCAAGCCAGGGTGACCCCGTTGAAGGATTCGACGCCCGACGAGAAGAACGTCGAGTTCAACGCACTTGTGGATTCGATCCGCGACGTGGCGCTCAATATCATCAACATCTCGCCCAACATGCCCAAGGAGGCGATTTTCGCCATCAAGAACATCGACTCGCGGCGAGGTATCATCAACTTCATCTGCACCAACCTCGAACTGTCGGACGAAGACCGGCAGTCGCTGCTCGAAGCGCCGGGGCTGCTGGCGCGCGCGCGCAAACTGCTCGAAATACTGATCCGCGACCAACAGCTCATCGAGTTGAAGAACGAGATCCAGGAGAAGGTCAAGCAGGAGATCGACAAGCAGCAGCGCGACTACTACCTCCAGCAGCAGATGCGCACCATCCAGGACGAACTAGGCGACGGCGCCGACGCCGAACTGGACGAGATGCGCGAAAAGGCCAAGCAGAAGAACTGGCCCAAGGAGGTGGCCGAACTCTTCGAGAAGGAGTTGCAGAAACTCGAACGGCTCAACCCCGCCGTAGCCGAATATTCGGTGCAGGTAACCTACCTGCAACTGTTGCTCGAACTGCCGTGGAACGACTGTACGAAGGACAATCTCGACCTCAAACAGGCGCGCGAGCAGCTCGACCACGACCATTTCGGCCTCGAAGAGGTCAAGGAGCGGTTGCTGGAACACCTGGCGGTCATCAAGTTGAAGGGCGACCTCAAATCGCCGATCCTCTGTCTCTACGGCCCTCCGGGCGTAGGCAAGACCTCGCTGGGCAAATCGGTCGCAGCGGCGCTGGGGCGTAAGTTCGGCCGCATCGCACTGGGCGGCCTGCACGACGAAGCGGAGATCCGCGGCCACCGCCGCACCTACATCGGGGCGATGCCGGGTCGGATCGTACAGACGATCAAGCGGTGCGGCTCGTCGAACCCGGTCATCATCCTCGACGAGGTGGACAAGATCAGCGTGTCGAACCACGGCGATCCGTCGAGCGCACTGCTCGAAGTACTCGATCCCGAACAGAACACCACGTTCCACGACAACTACCTCGATACGGAGTACGACCTCTCGAAGGTGCTCTTCATCGCCACGGCCAACAACGTCGGCAATATCAATCCGGCGCTGCGCGACCGCATGGAGATGATCAACATCCCGGGCTACATCCTCGAAGACAAGATCCAGATCGCCCTGCACCACCTGCTGCCCAAACAGCGCGAGGCGCACGGCATCAAGGAGCAGGAGCTGATCCTCACGCCGCAGATCGTCGAACAGATCATCGCCGGCTACACCCGCGAATCGGGTGTGCGCTCGCTCGACAAGCACATCGCCAAGCTGGCGCGTTCGCGAGCCAAGCAGATCGCCTCGGAGGAGGCTTTCGCACCCGAACTCGGCGCGAAAGAGGTCGAAAAGATCCTCGGCAAACCCAAATTCCTCAACGAGGAGTACGAGGTGGGCGGCATCGTCGGCGTGGTGACGGGCCTCGCCTGGACGGAAGTGGGCGGCGACATCCTCTACATCGAGTCGGTGCTCACGCCCGGCAAGGGCCGCCTGAGCCTCACGGGCAATCTGGGCGACGTGATGAAGGAGTCGGCCACGATCGCCTTCGAATGGGTCAAGGCACATTGTACGGAACTGGGTATCGATCCCGAGAAATTCGAGAAGTACGACCTCAACATCCACGTGCCCGAAGGCGCCATTCCGAAAGACGGCCCGTCGGCCGGCATCACGATGGTCACGTCGATCGTCTCGACCTACACGGGCCGCAAGGTCCGCGACCGCATCGCCATGACGGGCGAAACGACGCTGCGCGGCCGCGTAACCCCCGTGGGCGGCATCAAGGAGAAGATACTGGCCGCCAAGCGCGCCGGCATCACGACGCTGCTGCTGTCGGAGGAGAACCGCAAGGACATCGAGGAGATCAAGCCCGACTACATCAGGGGGCTGACGTTCCACTACGTCCGCACCAACGACGACGTACTGCAACTGGCGCTCGAACCGCAGGCGCAACAATAACGGATCGGAAGGGAGCCGGAAGAGGGGACTGGAATCCCGCTCTTTCGGCTCCTTTCCTTTTTTAACGGATATGGACTCTCTGAAATTTCTGGCCGTCATTCCGGCCCGTTACGCTTCGACACGGTTTCCGGGCAAACCGCTGGCACGGCTCGGCGGCGAACCGGTCATCCGGCACGTCTGGAAGCAGGTGACGCAGGTGTTCGCCGACGCAGCCGTCGCCACCGACGATCCGCGCATCTACGATGCGGTGGAGGCCTTCGGCGGCCGTGCCGTCATGACCTCGCCCGATCATCGCAGCGGCACCGACCGCTGTCGGGAAGCCGTCGACAAACTGGGCGGCGACCCCGACGTCATCGTCAACGTACAGGGCGACGAACCCTTCATCGCCCCCTCGCAGTTGCAGGCGATCGCCCGCTGCTTCGACGATCCGTCGACCGACATCGCCACGCTCGTCAAACCCTTCACCGAGGCCGACGGACTCGACGCACTGGAAAATCCCAATTCGCCGAAAGTCGTGCTCGGCAGCGCGGACCAGGCACTCTATTTCTCGCGCTCGGTGATCCCCTACCTGCGGGGCGTGCCGCGCGAGGAGTGGCTCGCACGCCATACTTTCTACAAACATATCGGCATGTACGCCTTCCGCCGCGAGACGTTGTACAAGGTGACCGCCCTGCCCCAGTCGGCACTCGAACGGGCCGAATCGCTCGAACAGTTGCGGTGGCTGGAAAACGGGTTCCGCATCCGTGCAGGTATCTCCGACGTCGAGACGATCGGCATCGACACGCCGGAGGATTTGGCGAAGGCGGAAGAATTCTTAAAATTAAAAACGAAAAACTAAGGATCGGAAATCAGGGAGGGGGCTTCGGCCGAACGACGGTTGCCCGCAGCCATGCAAAACCCGACCCGGATTTCAATCCTCGGCTTTCAACCGTTAATTCTCGACTTATGAATACCACATTCATCGCGGGGCCGTGCGTGATCGAATCGGCCGAACTTCTCGATACGGTGGCGGCCCGACTGACGGAGATCAACCGCAGACTGGGCGTGCAGATCATCTTCAAAGCGTCGTTCGACAAGGCCAATCGCACGTCGATCCGCTCCTATCGGGGCGTCGGCATGGAGAAGGGGTTGCAGATGCTCGCCGACGTGCGGTCGAAATGGGGCCTGCGGCTGCTCACGGACATCCACGAATCATGGCAGGCGGCGCCCGTAGGCGAGGTGGTCGATGTGATTCAGATTCCGGCCTTCCTCTGCCGCCAGACCGACCTTCTGGTCGCCGCAGCGAAGACGGGGCGCACGGTCAACATCAAGAAGGCGCAGTTCCTCTCGGGCGAAGACATGCGCTACCCCTATGAAAAGGCTTGCGACGCCGGTGCGGCCGACGTGTGGCTCACCGAACGCGGCAATTCGTTCGGCTACAACAATCTGGTGGTCGACTTCCGCAACATCCCCGACATGCTGCGCATCGCGCCGACGGTGGTCATGGACTGCACGCACTCGGTGCAGCGTCCGGGCGCCGCAGGCGGCAAAACGGGCGGCAACCGCGAATTCGTGCCGGCAATGGCGCTCGCGGCCAAGGCATTCGGTGCCAACGGCTACTTCTTCGAAGTACACCCCGATCCCGACCACGCGCTGAGCGACGGACCCAACATGTTAAACCTCAACGACCTCGAAGGGGTCGTCAAATCCCTACTCTAATGGAGCAGTCCAAACAAAACGAAATCCTGACGGTAGCCCGCGAGGCGATCCGTACCGAAGCCGACGCGCTCGAAAAAATGGAACGGTCGCTCGACGAGCACTTCGTCGAGGCCATCGAGATGATCCTCCAAAGCCGCGGCAAACTCATCATCACCGGCATGGGCAAGTCGGGGCTGATCGGCCGCAAGATGGCCGCCACCTTCGCATCGACGGGCACGCCGAGCTTCTACCTCCATCCGGGCGAAGCGTTCCACGGCGATCTGGGTATGATCTCGAAAGAGGACATCGTGCTGGCGATCTCCTACTCGGGCGAAACGGACGAAGTACTCAAAATCGTCCCCTTCATCCACAACAACGGCAACCGGCTGATCTCGATGACGGGCAATCCGGCCTCCACGCTCGCCATCCACTCGGACATCCACCTCGACGTCTCGGTCGACCACGAGGCCTGCATCCTGCACCTCGCGCCCACGACCTCGACCACGGCGCAGATCGCCATGGGCGACGCGATGGCCGTCGCCCTGATGAAGATGCGCAACTTTTCGAGCAACGACTTTGCACGGCTCCACCCGGGCGGCAGTCTGGGACGCCGGCTGCTGGCTACGGTCGGCGACGTCATGCGCAGCGACAACCTGCCCGTCGTCGGCCCCGACTGCACGGCCAAGGATATGATCCACACGATCAGCCGTTGCGGACTGGGACTGATCGTCGTCTGCGAAGGCGACCGCATCGAAGGCATCGTCACCGACGGCGACATCCGCCGCGCCATGGAGCGTTCGGGAGCCGATTTCATCAACCTGCGTGCCGCCGACATCCTGACACGCGACCCCAAACGCATCCACCCGGAAGAGAAACTCATCGAGGCGGAGAAGATGATGACCCGCCACAAGATCACTTCGCTGCTGGTCACCGACCGCGACGAACGCCTGGCAGGTGTCATCCAGATCTACGACATCAAGCTCTGACGGCAGCTCCGCCCGACGGATACCAGCGGGACGGCCTGTGGCCGTTCCGCTGGCTTTTTAACGATCCCCCCGTCGGCATCGCCCGAGATGCCGGCAGTTCGCCGCCGCCCCACACGGCGGACTGCTACTCGCTCCGGCTCGTGCAGTCTCTGCCGCCGGCGCCGAACCGCCAAGATACGGAAAGCGGCGACCGCCCCGTCGTCGCCCCCGCTCTCCGGCACCGCTTCGTTTTCATCATAAATAGGTATATCGATCCTCCCCTTTTTTTCGTTTCTTTGCTGCGGATCGAACCCCGCCTCCGACCGACAGGCACGGCAGGAACGAATCTTCTCCTTGCGGGAAACGATCGGGGAACGATTTATGCAACAGGATTACGGACATTCATTTTAATCGCACGAAATCATGAACAAGACCGTCGAATTGTTGGGCGACAAGGCCGAATACCTGCTCTCCCACACCTGCAAAACCATCGACAAGAGTACGTTGCACCTTCCCTCCCCGCATACCGTCGAGGAGGTATGGGCAGCCTCCGACCGCAATATCCCGACGTTGAACAGCCTGCAACGTCTGCTGGGACACGGCCGGCTGGGCGGCACGGGCTACGTTTCGATCCTGCCCGTCGACCAGGGCATCGAACACACCGCCGGCGCGTCGTTCGCCCCCAATCCGATCTATTTCGACCCCGAAAATATCGTCCGGCTGGCGATCGAAGGCGGCTGCAACGGCGTAGCCTCGACGCTATGCCCACAAGATTCCGTTCGTCGTAAAAATCAACCACAACGAACTGTTGACCTACCCCAACAGTTACGATCAGGTATTGTTCGGTTCGGTCGAACAGGCGTGGGAAATGGGTGCCGTCGCCGTGGGCGCCACGATCTATTTCGGATCGGCCGAAAGCCGCCGTCAGCTCACGGAGATCGCGGCCGCCTTCGAACGTGCCCACGACCTGGGCATGGCGACCATCCTGTGGTGCTATCTGCGCAACAACGCCTTCAAGAAGGACGGTGTCGACTACCACAGCGCCGCCGACCTGACGGGACAGGCCGACCACTTGGGCGCGACGATCGGCGCCGATATCGTCAAGCAGAAGCTCCCGACCTGCAACGGCGGGTTCCGGGCCATCGGCTTCGGCAAGACCGACGACAAGATGTACACCGAACTCGCGTCCGACCATCCGATCGACCTGTGCCGCTATCAGGTGGCCAACAGCTACATGGGACGTGTCGGCCTGATAAATTCCGGCGGCGAGTCGCACGGCGCCTCCGACCTGGCCGACGCCGTCGCAACGGCCGTCATCAACAAGCGGGCCGGCGGCATGGGCCTCATCAGCGGCCGCAAGGCGTTCCAACGGCCGATGAACGAGGGCATCGAACTGCTCCATGCCATCCAGGACGTCTATCTCGATCCTTCAATCACCATCGCATAAACCCGCACCCATGAAACGAATCGTACTGCTCCGCCACGGGCAGAGCACCTGGAACAAGGAGAACCGGTTTACCGGCTGGACGGACGTCGACCTCACGCAAGAGGGTGTCGCCGAAGCCGTGCGGGCCGGAGAGCTGCTCCGCGACGAAGGCTTCACCTTCGGAAAAGCCTATACCTCCTACCTCAAACGGGCGGTCAAGACACTCGACTGCGTGCTGGACAAGCTGGACGAAGCGTGGATTCCGGTCGAAAAGTCATGGCGGCTCAACGAAAAACAC
>ERZ1503853.637-NODE-637-length-9917-cov-2.901643_pt1 | contig 9917 bp, 8 predicted proteins | sample MGYA00572260_ERZ1503853 | MGnify/ENA primary metagenome ERZ1503853 (study PRJEB39906, sample SAMEA3182114) | gut metagenome | biome: human; feature: gut; material: Stool; isolation source: human stools | place: Canada | collected 2013-06-10 ...
CGATGGGATCCTCCCGCCAGTCGCCGCTGCCGCCTGTCTCGGAGGTCGCGAAGCCTTGCTCGACTTCAACGAACGAGAGAGACAACGTCGGGGCCAGGTAAAGTTTCTTGCAGCCTTTACTCGTTTCCATGATTGTTTCGGTTTGTCACCTGCCGACTCCTGAGAGGTGGAATCCAAAAAAAGAAAGTGTGGAGTCGTTAGTTTATCTGAGCGAAGGTTGTGGTATACCCGTAAACAAATAAACAATACTCCACACCTGTATAGCACGGAGCAGAGCACATCGCGTACCAATACAAGTGACGAGTGTTATTGCTATCCCTGTTTACTGAAAACTACCACATTTTCGCTCAAGGACAAAAGCTAAACACTTTCATCGAATATGTCCGTCGGCGACCGGAGTCGTCGACAGCACAAAGATAAAAACTATTTTGCTAAAAAAACACTCTTTGGAGTATTGTTGATGCAAATTTCGGAAAAAAGTTGTTAGAAATCAATCTTGAACGATATTTTTATTATCTAAAATTCGGGGGATTGCGGCCCCGTCCGTACGCTTCCGCGCCGCGGAACGCCGGCATCGGGCGGGCGTCGTCGCGGCGCAGGAGGTTCCCCGTCCGTGGCGGGCGGGGTTAGCACGATAATTGCGAACCCGTTTCCACGATCGGGCGTCGGATCGGAAATTAAAATTTTTTAGTTGGATTATTTGTTAAATATATACAAAGTATGTACTTTTGTGACGCGAATAACAGTAAAGTTTTTTCCTAACAATAAAAATTACGACTATGTCAAAGATTAAGATTGGTATCAACGGTTTCGGCCGTATCGGCCGTCTGGTGTTCCGTGCCGCATGCACCAACGATCAGATCGAAGTAGTGGGCATCAACGACCTCGTACCGGTGGATTACATGGCTTACATGCTGAAGTACGATACGATGCACGGCCAGTTCAACGGCACGATCGACTACAATGTCGAGAAGGGCCAGCTGATCGTCAACGGTCAGACTATCCGCGTAACGGCCGAGAAGGATCCCGCGAACCTGAAATGGAACGAGGTGGGCGCCGAGTACGTCGTTGAATCGACCGGTCTGTTCCTGACCAAGGAGAAGGCTGAGGCTCACTTGAAGGCAGGTGCCAAGTACGTCGTCATGTCGGCTCCTTCGAAGGACGATACGCCGATGTTCGTTTGCGGCGTGAACACCGATACCTACAAGGGCCAGACGATCGTTTCGAACGCATCGTGCACCACCAACTGCCTGGCTCCGATCGCCAAGGTGCTCAACGACAAGTTCGGCATCACCGACGGTCTGATGACCACCGTACACTCGACCACCGCGACGCAGAAGACCGTCGACGGTCCCTCGATGAAGGACTGGCGCGGCGGCCGTGCCGCTTCGGGCAACATCATCCCCTCGTCGACGGGTGCCGCTAAGGCCGTAGGCAAGGTGATTCCCGAGTTGAACGGCAAACTGACGGGTATGTCGATGCGCGTTCCTACGCTCGACGTATCGGTCGTCGACCTGACCGTCAATCTGGCGAAGCCCGCCAAGTACGACGAGATCTGCGCTGCCATGAAGGAGGCTTCGGAAGGCGAATTGAAGGGTATTCTGGGTTATACCGAGGATGCAGTCGTTTCGTCCGACTTCCTGGGCGACGCCCGTACTTCGATCTTCGACAAGGCTGCCGGTATCGCTTTGACCGACACCTTCGTGAAGGTCGTTTCGTGGTATGACAACGAGTGGGGCTACTCGAACAAGGTGCTCATGCTCATCGAGAAGATGGCTGCCTACAACAACAAATAATAGCAGCGCATACGCCTCAGCGGCGCTTCGGTGCCGTTTCGCTCGACCTCCCGCACGAAACCCGTGCGGGAGGTTTTTTGATTTCCCCTGTCGGGGCGGCGGCCGCGGTGCCGCGACCGTCCGTGGGCGGACGGCGGAGACTCCCGTACCGGAGGGATGGATCGTGTCGGCAGGGGCGTCAGTAGCAGCCTGCGGGAGTTGCCGAATCCGATTTGGTGAGGATGTACTGGTCGGCGAACGGTCCCGTAATGGGCTGCTGGTGGCTGTCGAGCCGCCAGAGCCGGTTTTCGCCGACCCGGTAGTAGGTGGGAATGCCTTTCGGCGAATCGGGGCGCAGGGTGAGTATGTTCCCGCGGACGGTGTAGCGTCCGTAGTCGGTGAATTGGCCGGGGCGTTCGCAGTAGCGGTTCACCTCGGTGTAGCGTCCGTCGGGGCCGAGCGTCAGCGTGACGGCGATGCCCGGTACATCGGCGGCCGGAAAGACGCCGGTATAGGTGCCCTGGTAGTCGAGGGCGTTTTCGGCGTCGTGCATGTCGGGTGCAGCGGTTTGTGCGGCGGTTTGCGCGGTTTGTCGGGATGCGTTGCGTTGGCCGCAGGCCGCGAGCAGCAGCAGGGCGGCGGTAACGGGAATAAGAGATTTCATGTACATCGTTTTTTGCAAAGATACGTTTTTTTCAGCTGTCTGCCGTTACCGCTTTGCGGTCTGTGCCGCCCAGCGCAGGATCGTTTCGCTGCGGATCTCGATGCCGAACTCCGCCGCTTGGCGCAGGATGCGCCGTGCGAGGGCGGGTTTGTCGGCTTCGGGAGCGTAGCGGAAATAGCTCTCGGCGGCGCGGACATGGGCGGCGTCGACGAGCGGAAATTCTCGGCGCGAGGGGATGCCGAACGCATTGTCGTCGAGTTCGCGGCGCTCTTCGGCCGTGAGGCGGTCGGGGTGGGCGGCGGGTGTTCTCATGGTCGCGGGGTTTAGAGAATGTAGCGTCCGCCCGTGACGCCGATGATCTGGGCGGTAATGTAGCTCGACTCTTCGGAGGCGAGAAAGACGTAACTCGGCGCTACTTCGACGGGTTGCCCTGCACGCCCCAGCGGTGTCCGGCTTCCGAAACCGGGAATATTCTCGGGCTGCTGCGCGCCGCTCACCTGCAACGGTGTCCAGACGGGGCCGGGAGCGACCGAGTTGACGCGGATTCCCTTCGGTGCGAGCTGTTTGGCCAGCGAGCGGGTGAATCCCACGACGGCGCTTTTCGATGCGGCGTAGTCGGTCAGGAACGACGACGGCTGGAAAGCCTGGATCGAAGAAGTGGTGATGATACTGGCGCCGGCTTCCATGTGGGGAAGTACCTCCTGTACGCTCCAGAAGAGCGAGAAGACGTTGGTGGCGAAGGTATATTCCAGTTGTTCGGTCGAGAGGTGCGCGATCTCCTTGACGGCGTGCTGCGTGCCGGCGTTGAGCACCAGAGTGTCGAGCCCGTCGAGTGCGCGGACGGCGTCGCGGACGATGCGGCGGCAGCTCTGCTCGTCGCTCAGATCGCCCGGCAGCAGCGTCAGGCGGCTTCCTTCGCTGTCGAGCAGCGTGCGGAGCGAAGCGGCATCGGGCTGTTCGGCCGGCAGATAGTTGACGGCGATGTCGGCCCCTTCGCGGGCGAAAGCGATGGCGACGGCGCGGCCGATTCCCGAGTCGCCGCCCGTGATGAGCGCCTTGCGCCCCAGCAGCCGCCCGTGTCCGCGATAGCTCTCTTCGCCGGTGTCGGGACGGGGTTGCATCCGGCTTTCGAGTCCCGGCGGCTCCTGTTGCTGGGCGGGGTAGGCGTCGTGGTAGTACTCCCCGCGCGGGTCGACGAGGATATTGTTGCGATTGTTCGGCATGACGTGAAACGTTGTGGCGGACGACGTTGTCCGGCATTTTGGGTCATGCAATTTGCAGGCCGCAGTTGCGTTCCGGCGAGAGTTCCGAAACGACCGGCGGCCTCAGCGCCACTCCTTCTTGCGGAAAATGAGGTAGACGACCGCGCCGATGAGCAGCATCGCCGCCCAAGCCGCCGGATAGCCGTATTCCCATTCCAGTTCGGGCATCCGGCGGAAGTTCATGCCCCATACGCCCACGAGGAAGGTGAGCGGGATGAAGATCGTCGAGACGATCGTCAGCCGTTTCATGATGGCGTTCATGCGCAGGTCGTTGTTCGAGATGTAGAGGTCGACGAGCGACGAGAGCGTTTCGCGGCAGAGGTCGATCTGCTGCACGACGTATTGCAGGTGGTCGTTCACGTCGTTGAAGAAGGGGCGCACGTTCTTGTGAAGCAGCGCCGAGTCGGAGTGGAGCAGTTTCGCGTACTGGTCGCGCAGGGGCAGGGCGGCCTGTTTGAGTTGGAGGTAGCGGTGGCGCAGCTCCTGAATCTGGCCGCCCGTGTCGCGGCAGTCGGTCGTCGAGAGCAGTCCGGTTTCCAGGTCGTCGAGGTCGCCGTCCAGTTTGGAGATGAGCGTGGCGTAGTTGGCCGTGATGCTGTTGAGCAGTACGCTGAGCAGGTAGTCCGACGGCCGCGACCGGAATTTCAGCACGTTGTTGCGGATCGCCTGCGGGATGTCGTCGAAAAGCGGACTTTCGCTCTCGATGAAGCTCAGCACGAAGTCGGCGCCCTGCACCAGGCAGACCTGCATCTCCTCCCCGCCGCGAAAGAATTTCGCCACGACGAGCATGTAGCGTTCGTGCTCCTCGACCTTGGTCGGGTGGTCGGCGTTGAGGATATCCTGCATCACCAGAAAGTCGATACCGAACCGGTCGCAGACCTGCCGCACGGTTTCGGTCTCTTTCAGCCCGTGCACCTGAAGCCAGATCATCCCCTTTTCGGAGAATTGCGGTTCGATCGGCGGGAGGCTGTCGGCCGTGTACTCGTGCACCTCGTCCGGCGTATAACGCACCAGATGGAGGTGGGTCGGGGTGCGGGTGTCGCCCGTGTAGACCAGTTTCTCGTTAAGCAGGTTGTTTTTCATGGTTGCGGGATTAAAATTCGACGGTCACGCCGAGCGTCGGGATCAGCGTCCCGCTCGACTGGCCGATGTATTTCATGAGGTAGCGCTGTTCGTCGGCGGGGGCCGCGGGGTTGGCTATGACGCCCGTCGACATCAGTACGTCGGGGCGTTCGAGCCGGCTTGCCGTGACGTTTTGCAGGTCGATGTAGAGGCCCAGCATGCAGCGGCGGAAATAGAAGGTCTTGTCGATGCGCAGGTCGAGCTGCCCGAAGGCCGCGAGCCGCTCCGTATTGTAACGTGCGTAGTCGTAGTAGGGGCGCCCCTGCGCATCCCAGGCCGAGACGAGCGACGACTTTGCCTCGTCGTAAGGGGTATAGGGCGCTCCGCCGATCCAGCTCAGGCGCGCTCCGACGCTCCACGAGCGGGGCAGATCGTAGGTGCCGCTCAGGTTGACCACGTAGCGGTTGTCCCAGGCCGAGGGGACGTAGCGGCCCTGGCCGTTGCGGTACTCGCTGCGGAAGAGCGTCGCCGAGCCGACGAGGTTGATTTTGCCGGGGATTTGCCAGCGAGCCGTCAGTTCGGCGCCGTAGGCGCGGCCTTCGGCCGTCGAAACGAGCGGTTCGGCGCCCACCGTGCCGTAGTCGTCGCCCTTGCAGACGAGCGGAATGCCGTCGGCCAGCGACAGCGGGATGCGGTCGTAGCCTTTGCGGAATCCTTCGATCGAGACGATCAGCCGGTCGCGCAGCCGCCAGTCGATCCCCGCGCTCAGGGCCTTCACCTGCATGTAGCGCAGGCTGCGGTTGACCCACGCGCCGTCGTTGTCGCGCAGTCCGAGCGCCGTCAGGGGCGGCAGCTGGTGGTAGATGCCGGCGCTGCCCTTGACCGACCATGCGTCGCCGAGCGCATAGGCCAGCGACAGGCGCGGCGAAAGCTGCCGCCAGAACTGCCGCATCCGCGCCGAGTAGTCGCAGCCGTCGGCACGCAGCCCCGCCGAGGCGGTGAACCGTTTGTCGGACGACTCGTAGGCGGCGGTGAAGAAGAGCCCCCAGCCCGCGATACCGAGGCGTGTATCGTAGTCGGAGAAGTCCGTTTCACGGCCGTAGAGGCGTTGCAGCGTGCGGTTGGTGTAACGGCGGTAGTTCAGTTCGACGCCTTCGGTCAGCGTCCATCGTCCGAGCCACGAACGGTTTTCACCCCGCAGCGTCGTCTTCTGTTCGACGCTGCGCAGCCGCAGCATCAGGTTCTCGTCGCTCGATGCGTCGTTGTCGCGGTATTTCAGGTTGCGGTTGTTCAGATAGTTGTGGCTCAGAGAGACGCTCTGCGTATGCTGTCCGGCGTAGTGGCGGTAGACGGCGCCTACGGTGAAGGTCTCCTGCCGGATGCGGGGCAGGTAGCTGAGCAGGTATTCAGCCTCCTCGCCCTTTTCGTCGGTGTTCAGACGCATGTTGTCGATGCCGGTAAGTCCCAGCACGGTCAGCTCGTCGCGGGCCGACAGTTTGCTCTTGATCTTGACCTGCGCATCGATGTAGTTGGGCAGGAAAGGAAGTCCCAGCATCTTGAACAGCAGTTGCAGGTAGGACTGGCGTACGGAGAAGAGGTATGTCGTCCGCTCCGAGAGGGGGCCGTTGCCGCTCAGCGACACTTCCGATGCGCCGAGCGTCGCCTTGAAGGAGTGTTTTTCGGGGTCGCCGTCGCGCAGGCGGAAATCCAGCACCGAACTGAGCGCTCCGGCCCGGTCGGCGGGGAAGGCGCCGGTGTAGAAACTGATCTCGCGCACCAGATCGGCGTTGACGATGCTCACGGGGCCGCCCGAAGCGCCCTGCGTGGCGAAGTGGTTGATGTTGGGAATCTCGATGCCGTCCATGTAGAAGACGTTCTCCGACGGGCCGCCGCCGCGTACGATCAGATCGTTGCGGTAACCGACGGGCGAGAACGATACGCCGGGATAGGAGCGCACGATGCGAGAAACGTCGCGGTTGGCGCCCGGGCTCTTTTCGATCTCGCGCAGGCCGATCACCTGCAACCCGACGGGGCTCTCGGCCGTGCGGCGGAACGGCGTGGGGGTGACGGTCACGGCGTCGAGCTGCGCGGCGTCCTCCACAAGCTCGATCTCGATGAAGGGCGTGGCGGCCGAGACGACGTATTCGGGCGTGAGCGTGTTGCGATAGCCGATGCAGGAGGCCGCCAGCCGGTAGATGCCCGGGCGGACGCGTTCGATGGCGAAGCGTCCCGTCGAGTCGGTCGAAGCGCCCTTGTCGCCCTGTCCGTCGAGTACGACGGCCGCATAGGCGACGGGGCGGCGCGTGAGCCGGTCGATGACACGGCCGCGCAGCGTGTAGCTCTCGGCGGCGAATCCCGCCAGGCAGCATCCTATCGATAAGAGGAGTAGCAGTAACCGTTTTCCCATGTGTGACGTGCAGTGCATTTCCGGTGCCTTTCGTTGACAAATGTACGAAAAAAACGGAAAACGGCCGTCGCTGCCGGCTTTCCGTCCGTCGGTGTGTGCCGGCGGCATGAACGGCGCGTTTGCACTGCATCGGATGCCGTACCGGCGGTACGAACGGCGCAGATCGGCGACTGTTTTCGGCATTCGGCCCGAAACAGCACTTTTTTCTTCCGAAGAGCGTAACAATCTGTCCGAATTTTTCTTAACTTGGGAGTGCGTTCCGCCTGAAATTTGCACGGTCGTTCGGTTGCAACGCAACGTTTGCCCTATGAAAAAGATTGCTTATTACGTCGTCCCCGTCCTGCTGTGTCTGATCGCGGGTCTCGTGGCGGGGCGTCTTCAAGCGGAGTCCGTCGCCGTATGGTATCCCCTGCTGGTGAAACCCGCGCTGACGCCGCCCGACATCGCCTTTCCGATCGCATGGGGAATCATCTACCTCTGCATGGGCCTTTCGCTGGGGCGCGTGCTCCGATACGGCGACAAACGCTACGTCACGCTGTGGTTCCTGCAACTGGCCGTCAATTTTCTGTGGAGCGTCTTCTTCTTTTACCTGCGCAGCCCGCTGGCGGGATTCGTCGACATCCTCCTGCTCGATGCGCTGGTGATCGTCTACATCTGCCGGGTGCGGCACCGGACTCCTTCGGCGGCGTGGCTCTTTGCACCCTACGTGCTGTGGATCCTCTTCGCGACCTACCTCAACGGATATATCCTCGTGAAGAATCCGGATAATAAAATCGTGACGCAAAACGTTTTAACAACAAATATCGACACATTGTCAAACAGTAAAAACCGACAGACTATGAAACACACGTTGCCTCAGCTTCCCTATAAAACGGAAGCGCTCGCGCCGAAGATGAGCGCGGAGACCTTCGAGTACCACTATGGCAAACATCTCCAAACCTACATCGACAATCTCAACAAGTTGATCGAGGGGACGCCCTATGCCGAGATGCCGCTCGACGAAATCGTCCGCAAGGCCGACGGAGGCGTCTTCAACAACGCCGCGCAGACTTGGAACCATACCTTCTTCTTCCTCACGCTGACGCCTGACCAGCAGCCGATGCCCGAAAAACTGGCGGCGGCGCTGGCGCGCGACTTCGGCTCGGTCGAAGCCTTTCGGGAGGCCTTCACGAAGGCGGCCGTAGGGTTGTTCGGTTCGGGCTGGACATGGCTGGCACAGCAGCCCGACGGCAAGCTGGTGATCGTGGCGGAATCCAACGCCGGCAACCCGATGACGCGGGGACTGAAACCGTTGCTGACGGTCGACGTTTGGGAACACGCCTATTATATCGATTACCGTAACCGGCGCGCCGAGTTCGTGAAGAACTGGTGGGATCTGGTCGACTGGCAGAAGGTGGCCGACAGGCTGTAACGGTTCAGACGACGAAGCCATGAAAAAGTATAAATGCAGCGTTTGCGGGTGGATTTACGATCCGGCCGCAGGCGATCCGAAGCACGGAATCGTCCCGGGTACGCCCTTCGAGGAGCTGCCTGCCGACTGGCACTGTCCCCGTTGCGGGGCGCCGAAAGAGAAGTTCCGTCCGATGGAGGAGTAGATTCGACACGGCGGGCGAGCAATCCTTGCAGCGGGCCGTCGGCCATCAGCACGCCGTAGTTTTCATCGAAATCCGAATGGCGGAAATCCGAGAGCGGAACGAGGTTTTCGATCCCCTCTACGGTGCAGAAACGCGCGTGGGCGAACGGAAGATCCTTCGATATGGCCAGCACCACCGTGTCGGGCAGCGATGCTGCCAGCTGGTTGAATTTGCGCACCGACATGGCGCAGACCCCCGTGTCGAGACTGGGGAAGATGTTCAGAATGACGCGCTTGCCCTTCAAACTGCTCAGGGAGAGCGTTCCGAGGTCGGTTTTGACCAGCTCGAAGTCGGGGGCCGCAGCGCCCGTTGCGATGAAGTCACCGGAGAGATGTACCGGCATGTCCTTGAATTTTGTCGTTGCCATAGTCTTTCTGTTTTGATTCGTATCGGATAAACGGTCGACGGGGCCGAATTCGTATGCTTTTCGATTCGATATGCAAAATCGATGCCTCGGTGCGGCGTTCGGATGCCGTGCGGCGGTTCGGGCGGGCGAAATAGGGACCGAACGGCGATGCCTGCCGTGAGAAGCACGCAGCGGGGCACTATCTTTGCCGTAGCGGGACAAAAACGATTGACCGCTATGAAAACGACGGAGACCGACTGCGTCGGCATTCTTCCCGTAACCTCGTTCCTAGGAGTGCAACCCACCGGAATTGCGATCTGCGAGAGAGGCAGGATGTGCGTCTGGTTTCCGCGTCGGCACGACGGTGTCTCCTGTTCCGTCACGGAAATTTTCGGGGACGGTTTCTCTGAGCGGGCTCTGTGTGCCGGCTACGAAAAATCCTTCGAGGCGGGAACTGCCGGTCGGACTCCTTTGCCGTTTACGACGGCTGCCTCTGTTTTACCGACTCCCGCATTCCCGAGGCGGAGGGGCCGGATGGCGTTTCCCGTGGATAGCATAAAGTTACCGTTATGAAAGCGATGATTCTCGAACGTTTCGGCGGAACGGAGCGTTTCGCCGTGGCGACGGTTCCCGCCCCCGTTCCGAAGAGGGGCGAGGTACTCGTCACGATAAAGGCCGTCGGTGTGAATCCGATCGACGTCAAGACGCGTCGGGGCGGCGGGATCGCCGATTCCCTGCGTCGGCAGAGGCCGATGATCCTCGGATGG
>ERZ1503853.639-NODE-639-length-9903-cov-6.233042_pt1 | contig 9903 bp, 8 predicted proteins | sample MGYA00572260_ERZ1503853 | MGnify/ENA primary metagenome ERZ1503853 (study PRJEB39906, sample SAMEA3182114) | gut metagenome | biome: human; feature: gut; material: Stool; isolation source: human stools | place: Canada | collected 2013-06-10 ...
TTTGTGTATGAATTAGTTGGCTGATTTTGTAATATTTAATGAATGTCCCTTTTTAGTTTCCTGTTTTGCCTTAAAAGCAAATGGATTTTTCTTATTTACCATAAATATTCCCTTTTTTCTGCAAAAATAAAGGATTAACATCAATATTCATTCTATTTATTGGCAATAATATAGAATTTACTTACTTTTGTCCTTCTAAAGCATTCAGTTCATGACTACATTCAATTACACGAACATATTAACGCAGGCAGTAGATGAATTATCTGAAAGCCAGTCCTATAAAGGATTATTCCACCAACACAAAGATGGAGATCCTTTACCATCTGCCAAATCCCTATACAAGATAGTAGAATTGGCACGCGCCATTATCTTCCCCGGCTACTTTGGTAATTCCACCGTTAACAGCCATACCATCAACTACCATATCGGTGTAAATGTAGAAACCCTGTTCGGTCTGCTGACCGAACAAATTCTGGCAGGACTTTGCTTCGGACAGGAAAACAGTAAAAATGCAACCGATGACAATGAACCGTGCAGAGAAACAGCCTCTTTGCTGGCAGCTCGTTTCATCAGTAAACTGCCCGAACTCCGCCGCATTCTGGCTACCGATGTAGAAGCCGCATATTATGGTGATCCCGCCGCCACATGCTTTGGTGAAATCATCAGTTGCTATCCGGCTATCCGCGCTATCAGCAATTACCGCATCGCACATGAGCTGTTAATACTGGGTGTACCTTTAATCCCCCGCTTCATTACAGAAATGGCACATTCGGAAACCGGTATCGATATTCATCCGGGGGCACAAATAGGACACCATTTCACTATCGACCACGGTACAGGTGTAGTAATCGGAGCGACCAGCATCATCGGAAATAATGTGAAACTCTATCAAGGGGTAACATTAGGAGCTAAAAGCTTTCCGCTAGACAATAATGGAAATCCCATTAAAGGCATTCCACGCCATCCTATTTTAGAAGACGATGTCATTGTATATTCCAATGCAACCATTTTAGGGCGTGTTACTATTGGCAAGGGTGCTACCGTAGGAGGTAATATTTGGGTAACAGAAAATGTACCTGCCGGATCACGTATCGTACAGCGAAAAAACAAAGACGAATAAAACCCCTTTGCCATCATAGAAATGCTGACATCACAAAATGGTCTAAAAAGTAGTATGGCAGCAAACTTTTTAATAAAACAGTAACTTCCTGTACACCTTCTTGTAACAGATAAACAAGATATTTGCAGTACGATAAAAAAGGAGGTATATATGGAACTTAAAAGCAATGAATATCAGATAGAATGTACACCCTACGGGGAATATTACGCCTTTTTAACAGACTACCACCAATGCTGCACTTACGGCGAAACTGCCGAAGAAGCATTGGAAACCCTGTCAGATATCGCCGATGAGTTTTTCTGCGAAATAAACGAAGTCTATCTGGCAGAAGAATTCGCATAAAAGTCACTCAACCTATTAATCATAGAATTTCTCTTACAGAAACCATACCTGTGTGATACAGATATGGTTTCATTTTGTCCTAAGCATGCCCCATACGGTAGAGACTGTACCCCAAATAAGCCAAATACAAACAAGAGACCAGTATCATTAAAGCACAAACCACATATCCCTTACGTTTCTCATCCGTCAATTCCATTTTCATTCTGATTTCTATTTAAGTTTCTTGATTCAGCAAAAATGGCAAATTCCTGTGTAGAATTTATTTCTATAGGATAACAATTACATTGCCGGATACATATTTTGTCAATTTATTCCACAGATATACCCAATTCCGTTTTCAAAGAATTTTTATAATCAAAGGTAAATAAAGACCCCGGCAAGGAGCGTGGACGCCCCGATTTCATCCTCTTTTTTGCTTCATCAAACAGATTAATTCTCTAAATAATTGATTAGCAAACAGAAAATCATTAAATTTGTCCCATCAATTGAAATTACGTAATTATCATTTAAGATGAAGGAAGAATTCGAGCTAATCGCCAAGACTTTCCAGGGACTGGAAGAAGTACTGGCAAAAGAACTCACCGAGCTGGGAGCCAGCAATATAGAAGTAGGAAGACGCATGGTAGCCTTTACGGGCGATAAAGAAATGATGTATAGGGCAAACTTCTGCCTGCGTACTGCCATCCGCATCCTGAAACCCATCAAACATTTTGAGGCGAAGAATGCCGATGAAGTTTACGAAGCTATCAAGGCCATTGCGTGGGAAGACTTCTTGGATAAAGATAAAAGTTTTGCCGTAGACGCTGTGGTTTTCTCGAACGAGTTCCGTCACTCCAAGTTCGTAGCCTACAAAGTAAAAGACGCCATTGTGGACTATTTCCGTGAAAAGACAGGAGAGCGCCCCTCGGTACGCATCAACCATCCCGATGTGGCACTGAACATCCATATAGCCGAAAATAAATGCACTCTGTCACTGGATAGTTCGGGCGAGTCACTCCACCGCCGGGGTTATCGCCAGGAAGCTGTAGAAGCTCCTTTGAATGAGGTACTGGCAGCCGGTATGATCCTGATGACCGGATGGAAAGGCGAATGTGATTTGATAGACCCGATGTGCGGTTCAGGAACAATACCTATCGAAGCCGCCCTGATAGCACGTAACATCGCTCCCGGCGTATTCCGTAAGGAGTTCGCTTTTGAAAAGTGGAACGATTTTGATCAGGAACTATTTGACCGCATCTACAATGACGACTCACAGGAACGTGAGTTCACACATAAGATTTTTGGATATGACAATAATCCTAAAGCAAATGAAATTGCCACTCACAATGTGAAAGCAGCCGGACTGAGCAAGGAGATTATCTTAAAAATCCAACCGTTCCAGCAATTTGAGCAACCCAAAGAAAAAAGCATCATCATCACCAACCCTCCTTATGGAGAACGTATCTCAACCAATGATTTGCTGGGCCTGTATCAAATGATAGGCGAACGTCTGAAACACTCTTTCACCGGCAATGATGCATGGGTACTAAGTTACCGTGAAGAATGTTTCGACCAGATTGGTTTAAAGCCTTCTATAAAAATCCCCCTGTTCAACGGTTCGTTGGAATGTGAATTCCGCAAATACCAATTATTCAACGGCAAATTCAAAGAATTCCGTAGTGAGAACGCCGATCGGGAATTCAAGCCCCGCCGGGAAGAAATCCGCCCGCGCCGTAACACGGAAAAGGTAGAATATGGAGAACGCAGAGAACGTCGTAGTTTTGACAACAGACGTGAAGGACACGGAGAGTACAAAGGAGGAGAGCGCAGAGAAAGACGCTCTTTTGATGACAAACGTGAGGGACGTGGCGATTTCAAAAGAGGAGAACACCGCAACTTTGGTGACAGACGTGAAGGCCGCGACAATTTCAAAAGCAGTCCCCGTAAATTTGACGACAATAAGGAAAAGACAGAAGAATAAACAGTTATGAGAAAATTAATCAATCTGATTGCCTTATTAATCATGGCTTCATCTGTAACATGGGCACAAGACAAGAAAAGTTTCACACTGGAAGACTTGATGCCGGGAGGAAACAATTATTATAACCTGCTTCCACAAAATCTGTATGGTTTGCAATGGTGGGGAGATGTATGCATCAACGCCGACATAGAAGAGGTAAAAACCATCCAGCCGGCAAATGGGAAGGAAAACGTACTTATCACTTTGCAGGAAGTGAATGAACTGTTGGCAAACAAGGAATTAGGGAAAATCAACCACTTCAGGAATGCATCTTTCCCATACGCTGAAAAGATGATGCTGGTAAATACCACATCCAATAAAGTGCTGATCGATTTAACTAAAAAGGAAATAATATGGAGTCAGCCTCTCTCTCCTAAAGCCGCCAACCAGGACTGGAACAAGGAAAGCCGTTCATTGGCTTATACCCTTGACAACAATCTGTTTGTAACGACTGCCGACGGGAAAACGCAACAAGTCACCGACGAACCGAAAGGCATCGTATGCGGACAAAGTGTACACCGTCAGGAATTTGGTATCTCGAAAGGTACTTTCTGGAGTCCGAAAGGAAATCTGCTTGCTTTCTACCGCATGGACGAAAGCATGGTAACCGATTATCCACAAGTAAATACCTCCACCCGCATAGCGACACTGGAGCCGGACAAGTATCCGATGGCAGGAATGACCAGCCACAAAGTGACTGTCGGCATCTACAATCCGGCGACCCAAAAAACAGTTTATCTGAAAGCCGGCGACCCTACCGACCGTTATTTTACCAATATCAGCTGGAGTCCTGACGAAAAAAGCGTTTATGTCATTGAACTGAACCGTGACCAGAACCATGCCCTGCTATGCTGCTATGACGCGGAAACAGGAGAGCCACTGAAAAGCAATCCCCTTTACGAAGAGAAGCATACTAAATATGTAGAGCCTCAACATCCCATCGTCTTTCTGCCGTGGGACCACACGAAGTTCATCTATCAGAGCCAGCGCGACGGCTACAACCATCTTTACCTGATGGACACCAAGACTTCCATATATCCGGAATCACATGGAGCCGCGGCCGGAGGTTCTTACCGGGAAAGCTACAAGACCAGACAGCTTACCCAAGGCAACTGGGTAGTACAAAACATCCTCGGATTCAATGAAAAGACCAAGGAAGTCATCATCATGAGCACAGAGGTTTCCCCTTTGCAGAGCAACGCATACGCTGTGAATGTAAAGACAGGCAAACGCCGCCTCATCGGCAATAAAGACGGTATGCATCATGTACAACTGTCCGGTAGCGGCAACTATGTGATAGACAATTATACTTCTTTCACCATTCCCCGGAATATCGAGATCGTTCCCACTTCCGGAAAGGGAAAGACTATCAGCCTGTTGACCGCCACCAATCCGTTGGAAGCATACAATATGCCCGAAATCACTGTCGGTACCCTCAAGGCAGCCGACGGCAAGACCGACTTATACTACCGCCTGATAAAGCCGGTGAATTTTGACCCCAACAAAAAATACCCGGCCGTAGTCTACGTGTATGGCGGACCACATGCCCAACTAATCCACAACAACCGCAACTATGACGCCCGCGGATGGGATATTTACATGGCACAACTGGGTTACGTCATGCTGACCGTTGACAACCGGGGCAGTGACAACCGGGGACTGGAATTTGAGAACTGTACGTTCCGCCAATTGGGAACCGAAGAGATGAAAGACCAGGTAAAAGGAGTGGATTTCTTAAAATCATTGGGTTATGTGGACAATAACCGCATTGGCGTACATGGTTGGAGCTTCGGTGGTTTCATGACCACCAACTTGATGCTGACTTACCCCGAACTATTCAAAGTAGGAGTAGCCGGCGGTCCTGTCATCGACTGGGCTTACTACGAAGTAATGTACGGCGAACGCTACATGGATACTCCGCAAACCAACCCCGAAGGCTACAAGAACGCCAACCTGAAGCTGAGAGCCGGAAACCTGAAAGGACGCTTGGAAGTGATCATTGGCGCCAATGACCCCACTTGTGTTCCCCAGCACAGCATCAGTTTCCTCCGTGCCTGCATTGATGCCGGAACCCAACCCGATTTCTTTATGTATCCGGGCGACGGTCATAATATGTTCGGACGCGACCGTGTGCACTTGTATGAACGCATTACACGCTATTTTGAAGACCACTTAAAATAAACAAAAGATAAGATTATGAAACTGTTGCTATTAGGCTCAGGCGGACGTGAACACGCCCTGGCATGGAAGATTGCTCAAAGTCCCAAAATCGAGAAACTCTATATCGCCCCGGGAAATGCCGGCACAAGTAATGTAGGCGAGAATGTAGCGATTAAAGCAGATGACTTTACAGCAATCAGAGAGTTTGTAGTAAAGAATAATATAGATATGGTAGTGGTAGGTCCCGAAGACCCGTTAGTCAAAGGAATCTATGACTATTTCAAAAAAGATGAAGCGCTGAAAAACATTCCTGTTATCGGGCCTTCAAAAGCGGGTGCGGTACTGGAAGGCAGCAAGGAGTTCGCCAAAGGCTTCATGCAACGCCATAATATCCCGACAGCCGGTTACAAAAGTATCACTGCCGCAAATCTGGAAGAAGGATTAGCCTTTCTGGAAACATTGGAAGCTCCATACGTACTGAAAGCCGACGGTCTTTGCGCCGGAAAAGGCGTACTGATTCTGCCCACCCTGGAAGAAGCCAAGAAAGAATTGAAAGAAATGCTGAGCGGAATGTTCGGTGACGCTTCCGCCACCGTAGTGATTGAAGAATTCCTGAGCGGTATAGAATGTTCCGTATTCGTTCTGACCGATGGAAAGAACTACAAGATTCTGCCCGAAGCAAAAGACTACAAACGCATCGGCGAAGGCGACAAAGGGCTGAACACCGGTGGTATGGGTAGTGTATCTCCTGTTCCGTTTGCCGACAAAGCATGGATGGAAAAAGTGGAAGAACGTATCATCCGCCCCACAGTAGAAGGACTGGCAGCAGAAGGCATCGACTATAAAGGCTTTATCTTCTTCGGCCTGATTAATGTAAAAGGCGAACCGATGGTCATTGAATACAATGTACGCATGGGCGACCCGGAAACGGAAAGTGTCATGCTGCGCATCAAGAGTGACTTGGTGGAACTGCTTGAAGGAGTGGCAACAGGCAATCTGAATGAAAAAGTCCTGGAGATAGACCCCCGTTCGGCAGTATGCGTCATGCTGGTATCCGGCGGATATCCGGAACATTATGACAAGGGATTTGCCATCAGCGGAGTAGAAGAGATTGAAAACAGCATTGTATTCCATGCAGGAACAGCACTGAAAGACGGACAGGTAGTCACTAGCGGCGGACGTGTCATTGCAGTCAGCTCCTACGGTGCCAATAAAGAAGAAGCCTTGGCACAATCATTCGCCAATGCGAAGAAAATCAATTTCGACAAGAAATATTTCCGTTCAGATATTGGATTCGACCTGTAATCAGCGGACTATCACCCCATGGCAGGCTATGACAAATTCCAAATAGATATGGCAAAGGGAAGATTCACCTTCCCTGTTGCCATCCTTATATGCCTGCTTCTCCGGATCATCACGGGCAATGAATGGCAGGATGTAATCAATTTGCTGGTCTGTGCTTTGACTGCCTATCTGCTGATCGAGATAAACACCGCCTTCACGCTGATACGGACACGCAGTACCTTGCATGTCAGCTTTTACGTATTCCTGTCCACGGCCTGCCTGTTTCTGCATTCCTTCCAGTATGCCGTTTTTGCGCCACTCACTTTTCTGATCGCTATTTCCCAATTATTCAGCAGCTACGAATCTCCCTACCCGGCGGGAAGTATATTCCACGCTTTCTTTTTCATCGGACTGGGAAGCCTGTTGTTTCCACAGTTGCTTTACTTTGTACCTCTGTTCTATTTGGGGATGATCAGTTTCAGATCCCTGTCACTCAAAAGTTTCTTTGCCGGACTTACAGGACTCTGTGTGCCCTACTGGCTCTTTTTCGGCTATGCGTTCTATTACGACAAAATGAATCTCTTCTATCACCCTTTACAGGAGCTTATTCATTTTCAACCCATCAGTTATGGGACATTAGGGATGGACAGAATCATATCCTGTGGAATCATCACCTTGATATCACTGGTCAGCAGCGTGCATTATTTCCATGTTTCTTATTTAGACAAGGTACGCACGCGTATATTCCTTTTTTTCCTGATCGCCGTTGAAGCCTGGATTTATTTACTGGGTATCTTACAGCCACAGCATTTCGACATCCTGTTGCAGATGCAGGTCATTGTAGGATCCATTTTAACAGGACATTTATTTACTTTAACCCACAACCGCTTTACCGGCATCTTTTTCATCATTACATTTGTTCTATTAATAGTTCTAACTATATACAATTTATGGATGCAATTCTTCAATTCCTGATCGACTGGGGATATTGGGGTCTTTTTCTAGGCTCTTTTATAGCCGGAAGTGTTCTCCCCTTCAGTTCGGAGGCCGTATTGGCAGCCTGTGTAGGTCCGTTGGGCTTAGACCCGGTGATCAGTATAACCGCCGCCACCGCCGGCAATGTTGCCGGAGGCATGACCTGCTACTGGATGGGACATCTGGGCAATATGGAATGGATCGAGAAATATTTTCATGTAAAAAAAGAGAAGATGGACCGTGCGGAGCGGTTTGTACACGGACGGGGTGCCTGGATGGCTTTCTTCGCCTTTATCCCTATTTTGGGAAGTGCCATATCCATTGTATTGGGCATGATGCGTGCCAATATATGGATTGTCATTCTCGCTATGACCATCGGAAAGATACTCCGCTACGCCTTATTGGTATGGGGAGTATTGGAAGCCTCCGCTTTAATGCATTAAAATTATGAAACTGGAACAAACAGCAGATGGAAGTTATACCCTCTATGTACCCGAACTGGACGAACATTATCATTCGGTGAAAGGGGCACTGACGGAGTCACAACATATTTTTATCGAAATGGGATTAAAGCATTCTCCCGTTTCCGAGCCCCACATTCTGGAGATAGGACTAGGAACAGGGCTGAATGCCTTTCTGACACTGCTTTCAGCAGAAGAGACCCGACGGAAAGTACATTATACCGGTATCGAACGCTATCCGTTAGCCGAAGAAACCTTGAAGCAACTGGACTACCCCCGCCTGATCGGCAAACAGCATGAGGAGGATTATTACGCCATTCACCGGGCGCCCTGGAACACAGAAACAGAGGTATCCCCTTGGTTCACATTACATAAAATTGAAGATGATTTTACCCGGCTTTTCAACCCGGAGGAAGGCAGCCGTCCCGCCGTTCCCTTATACGATATCATCTACTTTGATGCCTTCGCTCCCGAAAAACAACCCGAAATGTGGGAACAATCTCTTTTCGATACTTTATACAAGGTATTGAATGAAGGAGGTATCCTGACAACTTACTGTGCCAAAGGGGTGGTAAGAAGGATGCTGCAAACAGCCGGATTCACAGTAGAACGCCTTCCCGGCCCTCCGGGAGGAAAACGCGAGATACTACGGGCAACCAAGTCTGATCAGACTTTCAAGGCAGAAACGGATGAGAGGTCAAGTCTTACCTAAAAGCAGTCTCACTATGAGATGGCTTCCGTTGCATACATAAAGAAATCTCCGACTTATCACAAGCCAGAGATTCCGCTTTATAAATTTAAAGTTTTTATTATATAAGATTCTCCCACCGGAGAAAGTCTTATCTTGTTGAAAAAATGAACTTTATCTGAATTGGGATTGTATCGTTTCCTGATAAATTCATTTGTTTAGAAGGAACCGCTTCCCCACGAGAGGGAAGCAGTTTTTTTAACCAAGTTTATTTTGCAGCCTTAACAACTACTTTCAGAGTCTTAGTTACACCGAATACATCTTTCAGTTTGAATTCGATAGTAACAGGTTCTGTAGTTCCAATGCTAGAAGGCAACTGGATCATGATACCACCAGGAACAGCAGCATAGCCTTCACTCTTCACAGCTTCGTTAGCACCAAGATCTGTAACGATAACATCTGTTGCACTGATAGTGCCTGGTTCCCAAGCTCTGGTCTTGGTATTAGCATTAGTTACGAATTTAGCATTAGTGTTAACCGTACCTACAAAAACATGGATATCAACTTTGTTACCGTTCTTGTAATAGTATGCAGATGCATTAGCATTAGCCAGCGTGAAGTTTGTAGCGAATCCTTCAGTACCTTCTTCAAATCCTTGACGGAGGTTCATATCAGAACGCTTGTCCACATTGCCGTCAGCCTTAACACCGTCGAACAGATAGAATGTATCATCCAAAGCATCCACCAAAGTAAAGTCAGCATCTGTTAGAACCACTTCACGAGTTACATTGTTAGAAGTAAATTCTTTCTTAGCTTCTACCTTCTTAGCGTCACCCAGCAAGCTAGCGAATCTCAGAGTAAAGTCTGATACTTG
>ERZ1503853.650-NODE-650-length-9808-cov-4.255921_pt1 | contig 9808 bp, 9 predicted proteins | sample MGYA00572260_ERZ1503853 | MGnify/ENA primary metagenome ERZ1503853 (study PRJEB39906, sample SAMEA3182114) | gut metagenome | biome: human; feature: gut; material: Stool; isolation source: human stools | place: Canada | collected 2013-06-10 ...
TTGTCCAAATTAGTGCGTGAAGTCGATAAATGCATCGCTTTGTTGAATGAATAAAAGAAAGAGGATGTATGAACGATAAGATAAAGATAAACCTGCAAATGGCAGGAGCAGCCTATCCCCTCACCATCAACCGCGAGGATGAGGAAATAGTAAGGGAAGCTGCCAAGCAGGTAAATATCCGGATTAATGCGTATCGGGAGCATTATCAGAACATCTCTTCAGAGAGGATTATAGCCATGGTGGCTTATCAATTTGCTTTGGAGACCCTTCAGTTGAAAGACCGTAATGATACTGAGCCCTATACAGCCAAGATAAAGGAACTGACGGAAGTATTGGAAGCTTATTTCAGGGAAGAGTAAGAAAACGATTTTCTGTCCGTTTTTTATGAAAGAAATAACATCGCGCACTGTACAAAAGTTTTGTCCTGCAACGGACAGGCTTTTATGCAGTGTTTTTTATTTATATACTTTAAAAAACAAATTAATAAAATGACAGTAGTTACAATAGTAGTATCCATTGCCTGTTTCATCGTTGGCGGATTTGCTTCGTACATGTTCTTCAAGCATGGATTGAAGTCCAAATACGACAGCATCCTCAAAGAAGCCGAGACCGAAGCAGAAGTGATTAAAAAGAACAAGTTGCTGGAAGTTAAGGAAAAATTCCTGAACAAGAAAGCCGATTTGGAGAAAGAAGTATCGCTCCGTAACCAAAAGATACAGCAAGCGGAAAACAAGTTGAAACAACGCGAACTGGTGCTGAACCAACGTCAGGAGGAAATCCAACGCAAAAAACTGGAAGCCGAAGCGGTAAAAGAGAACCTGGAAGCCCAATTGGCCATCGTTGACAAGAAGAAAGAGGAACTGGAACACATGCAACGCCAGGAAATCGAGAAGCTGGAAGCCATCTCAGGACTTTCTGCCGAAGAGGCCAAAGAGCGTATGGTAGAATCCTTGAAGGAAGAAGCCAAGACACAGGCGCAATCCTATATCAATGATATTATGGATGATGCCAAACTGACAGCAAGTAAAGAAGCCAAACGTATCGTCATACAGTCTATCCAGCGTGTGGCAACAGAAACCGCCATTGAAAATTCCGTTACTGTATTCCACATCGAATCGGACGAAATCAAAGGACGTATCATCGGTCGTGAAGGACGTAATATCCGTGCGCTGGAAGCAGCTACCGGTGTGGAAATCGTTGTGGACGACACTCCGGAAGCTATCGTATTATCAGCTTTCGACCCTGTTCGCCGCGAAATTGCCCGTCTGGCGCTGCACCAGCTGGTAACAGACGGACGTATCCACCCGGCACGTATCGAGGAAGTAGTAGCCAAAGTACGCAAGCAAGTGGAAGAAGAAATCATCGAAACCGGTAAACGCACCACCATAGACCTGGGTATCCATGGCCTGCATCCCGAACTTATCCGTATCATCGGTAAGATGAAATACCGTTCTTCCTACGGTCAGAACCTGTTGCAACATGCCCGCGAAACAGCCAATCTCTGTGCTGTGATGGCATCCGAACTTGGTTTGAATCCCAAGAAGGCAAAACGTGCCGGATTGTTGCACGACATCGGTAAAGTGCCCGATGAAGAACCGGAATTGCCGCACGCACTCTACGGTATGAAACTGGCGGAGAAATTCAAGGAAAAACCGGATATCTGCAATGCCATCGGCGCTCACCATGACGAAGTGGAGATGACCAGCCTGCTGGCTCCCATCGTACAAGTATGCGATGCCATCTCCGGAGCACGTCCGGGAGCACGCCGCGAAATCGTAGAGGCTTACATCAAACGCTTGAACGACCTCGAACAACTGGCTATGTCCTATCCGGGCGTAACGAAGACATATGCTATCCAGGCAGGACGCGAGTTACGCGTAATCGTCGGTGCAGACAAGATTGACGATAAGGCAACGGAAAACCTTTCCGGCGAAATAGCCAAGAAGATACAGGATGAAATGACCTATCCAGGACAAGTAAAGATTACTGTTATCCGCGAAACGCGTGCAGTAAGCTACGCTAAGTAAACAAGAGAATCAAAACCATAAGAGGAGCGTTGGTATCGGACTTTCGCTCCTTTTTTTATTTTATATTGTTCCGGAGTTTGCGGAGTTTTCTTATTTTTGCCGGTATAATGCAAAAAACAAAGCCATGAAGGAGTATTTATTTGAAGTCTGCGCAAACTCCGTAGAGAGTTGCATCGCCGCCCAAGCCGGCGGAGCCAATCGGGTAGAATTATGCGCCGGGATACCCGAAGGGGGAACAACCCCTTCCTACGGTGATATTGTCATAGCGAGAGAAGTCTTGCAAAACACCAGGTTGCACGTCATCATCCGCCCCCGCAGCGGTGATTTCCTGTATTCCCCTATCGAGCAACGTATCATGCTAAAGGACATAGACAATGCCCGCCGTTTAGGGGCAGACGGTATTGTTTTAGGCTGTCTGACGGCAGATGGAGAAGTGGATATTCCTCTAATGAAGCAGTTTATGGAAGCTACCCAAGACATATCGGTAACTTTTCACCGGGCTTTCGATGTTTGCCGCAATCCGCAAAAGGCATTGGAAGATATTATCAGCCTCGGATGTGACCGTATCCTGACTTCCGGTCAGCAACCCACCGCCGAAGCGGGCATTCCTTTATTGAAAGAACTCCAGTTGCAGGCAGCAGGACGCATTACCTTACTCGCCGGTTGCGGAGTAAATGAGAACAACATCGCACGCATTGCCCGTGAAACGGGTATCCACGAATTTCATTTCTCTGCAAGGGAAACCGTAGCGAGCCGTATGCAATACCGCAAAGAACGGGTACCGATGGGGGCAACCGTACAAATCAATGAATTTGAGCGAAATGTGACAACCCAAGAAAGAGTAAAAGCCACAATCGCCCAAATAACCTAATGAGATAGTACCAGAATCCGGATAGAATATAACCCACGTTACAGTCCTTCTACCGTTTTCATCAACTGTTCTCCCAAGCCTATCGTATAGCCTTGCGAAACAAACACCACCCGGTTGAATGTATCAGCAATGATAAATACCGGCAGTATTTCCTTATGTCTCAATTTCATGGCTTCTGCAATCTGCGCTGCAATACCGTTCGTATCTATACCGTAGATAATGGTAGACGGCAAGCCCGGAAATTCATCCGGACGGAATTTCTTATATTGAGCCTCATTCGGGAAAAGCAGTACCATCTTGCGTCCCCACTTCTCCAAACCGGGCTTGAAAGCAGCAATGTCACGCAGCGCATGATTGGTAGGTTCCTGATTGACTCCCAAGATTCCAACGACAAAATATCCCCGACCGCAGGCCTCCAACAGGCTTTGCTCAGAATTCTCCGCCTGAAGCGGGGTAAAGAGAGATTCCGAATTGAAGCTGCCTATCACCTGCACCTCATCCTTACTCTCGCGCATTACCAACTCAAGCCGGGTGGTCTGTCCGGGATTGATACTGAATTCCGTGAGGCGGGAAAGCACACCTCCGCTTGCCAGGCGGGTTCCGGTTACCAGGAGGTAATCGCCGGCATCCAGCACCGTACCTTTCTTCAACAGACTGCTCCAGGTAGTGCCGCTGCCCATATCGAGATCGCCCTCATCGTAAGACAGCAGTTGCAACCTGCCTTGCGGAGTCACTTTCGAAAGGGTGAAATGAGAGTAATATTTAGGATCGTCCAAAGACTTGACAGGCGAATATTCAGCAATCAGCCGACCTTTCTGCGGAACAAGTTCCTCCATGAATACAGTATCCTTACAATCCAAATCCACATCCAGCGCACCCTCTTCTTTCATCAGTTGCACCTTGCCCGTCACCTCGTCTATACGTGCAGGTATGCCCATGCTGCGTGCCATGGATACAAAGAAAATATCGCGGCTGTGTGCATCTGCCAACCGTGTCCTCCACACACCTTCGGGAGATATGGGGTCACCGCCCAAATTACAATGCTTATCCACGCGGATATTCTCTGCTACCCACTCCACCAGCTTCATCGGTTGCGCTACATAAGCTTCCGCATCTTCCTTTGAAACCACCTTCCTGAAGAAAGCCTTGTATGGAGTCAGCATTTCATTACTTACGCGCGGATTGCGTACATACTTGCGGAAATACTCCGCACCGGTGCGTACATTGGACAACATATGGTCTATCAGTACTTCCAGCCTGACATCCCGAAGGTCTTTTGCCGAAATCCGTTGCAACAGGTCGATACCGCCCTTCTTCGACTTTTCGGAACGAAGGCGGGTCATGAAATCGCAGATAACCTTGTGGTTGCCGCGGGAAGCTACCAATATTCCGGCAACCGCATCCTCATCCAACTTGTACCGGCGGGCAAAAGCACGCGCCGCATCCTCTGTCATAAACGTTGCCGTATAGGCATTGCGGATAGAATCTTCCTGCGCCAGCCTTCTGTCGTTCTCCGCACGCTGTTCCGGGGTTACCTCAGGCAGATTGGCTGTTTCCGACGGCGGTACGATGTCCATATCTATGGCAAATGCATCACCTTCCTTTTTATCAAGTTTCACCGTCAGTTCCGACTGTTTGCCGAAAGAAAGTCTGGCAAAGCCGAAATGTCCGTCTTTCGATGCCCATACCAACATATCCCCTTTACCGGCCGTCAGCCCGCAAATGCCGCTGGCAGAGGTGTATTTGGTGGCTACCGTATAAAATTCCGCATAATTGTATAGCTTGAATTCCACACAAGCACTGTCCACAGGAACACCGCCGGCATCCACTACGGTTACGGAAGCCTTTGCAGCAGGCGCATAGTTGCCAATCACATTGATTTCAGTATAGGTAGGGGTAACGGACATTACCTCTTCCGCTCCCTCATAGCGTCCGAATACTTTTGTATGCATCAGCATTCCCCGGCTTGCGGGCGCGTTGAACCAACCGAGATTAAGTACCGGTTCGGGTTCGCAAGCTCCCAGAAAATACCATTTTCCATCTGCCCATGCCTCTACCCACGCATGGTTGTCATCGGTATGCGCCCAACGGGGAGTATATACCTGTCGCGCCGGAATGCCCACCGAACGGAGAGCGGCAACCAGAAATGTGGATTCCTCGCCACAACGGCCGTAAGCGGTACGCACCGTTGCCAGCGGTGAACTTGTACGGGCATCGGAAGGTGTATAAATGGCTTTTTCATGACACCAGTGGTTCACCTCCAGAATGGCATCCTGCAGGGAAAGCGTTTTTACCCGATCCTTCAATTCCTTGTAGAATACGACACGCGCGCTGTCCAAATGCTCATTGTTCACCCGCACCGGAAGAACAAAATGCCGGAATATATCTTCGGGAATACGCTTTCCCCACGGCATTTCATCGGCAGCCTGCCGGGAAGCGCGCACATTCATCAGATGAAACTCCCCTGAATAATCCGCAATATCCGCCAAAGGCATATAGGCATAAAGAAATTCCAGTGCCTCACGCTCATAATCACTGAGAGAGGTATCGAATATGGCAAACAAGTCTCCTTGCGGCATCAAAGTTTTTTTCTGTTGGAAGTCTCGCTCCACACGCGAACGGTAAGAAGCATCCGTCATGAAATGAGAGTCACCGCAAGCAGCCAGCAGACATAACAGACAGATTATTCCGGAAAGTAAAGTAGTGTGTCTCATGATATACGTAATTATTAAGGTTGTATGACACAAAGATATGCAATATATTTGTAATACGCAGATGGCAAAACAAGGTATTTTTCAAGAAAATGAAGGAAAAAATGCAGATTTCTATGTTATAAAACATATTTCTCATAAACATTTTGTATCTTTGCAGCGTTAATAAGAGAGAAAACAATAAAAGATGTTCAACCGCTTTCCGAAACGCGGAAAGCAAAAAAAGAAGACGATTATGAAAAAGAATGAAAATGAAATTTTTATGTTACAGTACCGTATCAAACGCTATCAGGCAATGGGTAACGGAACTATGTGCCAAACTTTAAACGGCAAACTGCAAAAACTGCTTGCAAAGCAAGCTGCCATGACCATGTAAATTACACCTTTAAATAAAATGAACGGGGGCGGGAAATTTTCATTTCCTGCCCTCTTCTTTTACAAGCCTCCTGCCTATACGGGATAATAGGATGTTATGATTCCACAATATCTTTTCCGAAAGGCGCCAACGCCAAAGCGGCAAGTTTGAAATGCTGCATCCCGAAAGGAATGCCGATGACGGTGATACACAGCAATACGCCGAACCCCAAATGCGAAAGGCAAATCCATATTCCTCCCAGAAAAATCCACAACACATTCATCAGTATGTACAGACAGCCTCCCGAACGTTCTCCGCTGCGCACCTCTTTGCCGAAAGGCCACAGGGCAAGACCCGCCATCTTCATTGTTTGCATACCGAAAGGAATGCCGACGATTGTAATCATCATCAGCAAACTGGCAATCATATACTCCACGGCAGTAAGTATACCGCCGAACACCAGCCATAAAACATTCATCAGACAACCCATTGCATTACATTTTTACGTTCTACATTGCAAAGATACCATTCTTTTGGTCTTGAGCGAATAATAAGAATTTATTTATATCAGGAACATGTCTTTTATTCATCGAATTATCAGTCACTAAATTCAAAACTCAGCTGTTCCCAAACACCTTTTTCATCACTTTCTTCACGAGGGTTGGATACGGAAAGACCTATCAGACGGATAGGATGATGTTCGTAATCAACCTCCCTCAACAGTTGTTTCGCCAACGGCAGGATCACATCAAGTGCCGTCAATTCCTTGGACTGCGTAACGCTGCGGGTGATCTGGCTGAAATCGTGGAACTTGATTTTCAACGTCAGCGTATTCCCCCGGAAGTTCTTATGTTCCAGACGGGTAACCAGTTCCACCGCAGTATGATACAACTCGATAATGACCGACGACCGCCGGTTAATATCCTTCTCCAAAGTATGTTCACACCCCACAGACTTACGAATGCGCACCGCTTCTACAGGACGAAGATCTATCCCGCGCGCAAAATCATAATAGATGTTCCCCACCTTACCAAACTCGCGCAACAGCATCGCTTGCGAACAGGCACGCAGTTGCTCTCCGGTATGTATCCCCAAAACATGCATCTTCCTTGCCGTCACCGGGCCCACTCCCCAGAAACTCTCTATCGGCAGATGTGCTATAAATTCCAAAGCCTGGTCGGGATGAATGGTACACAAACCGTCGGGTTTACGGTAATCGGATGCTATCTTGGCAAGAAACTTATTGTAGGAAACTCCGGCAGAGGCCACCAGACTCAGCCGCTCGCGCACTTTCCGTTTGATTTCTCTGGCTATATCCACAGCCAGAAGAATACCCGGTTTATTTTCCGTCACATCCAGAAACGCCTCATCCAAAGAGATAGGTTCTATGACATCCGTATATTCATGGAATATCTCATGAATTTGACGGGACACCGATTTATAGACGTCCATACGTCCCGGAATAAAAATAAGCTGCGGACACAGCCGTTTTGCCTTCTGTGACGACATTGCCGAACGCACCCCGAACCGACGGGCTTCATAGCTAGCAGCAGCTACCACACCACGCTCTTCCGCATGCCCCACCGCTACGGGTTTGCCACGCAGTTCCGGATTGTCGCGCTGTTCTACGGAAGCATAGAAAGCGTCCATATCAATATGTATAATCTTACGTTCGGTCATTACCTTGCCAACTACCGATACAAAGATACACTAATTTTTGTTCATTCGCAGTATGCGCCGGTAGACATAAACAAAAGCGGGAATGAGGAATAAATCTGCAAAAATCCAGGCAGTCGGGTCACCGAAGCAAACAGCGATATAGCCGAACGCCGGAACTGCCAGCAAACTGATCAGAATACGGGCTATCATTTCGGAAACACCCGAAAGCATAGCCAAATTGGTATAACCTACTCCCTGAATTGTATAACGCAAAATACAAAGCAAACCAAGTATCGGGAAGAAAGAGACAGATATATGCAGGAAAAGCTCCGCATCTTTCAGAATTTCCACTTCCGAAGCCTCTACAAACAATAGAGTAAACGTTTTGGCTCCAACCATCAGCACTGCAAAAGTGAACGCCCAGTAGACTATCATCATCAGCGCGCTTGCCTTGACACCCTGCCATATACGTTCGGGCTTGCCTGCACCGTAGTTTTGTCCGCTATAAGTGGCCATCGCCATACCCAAGCTCTCGAAGGGACACATAAAGAACATCTTGATACGCATGGCAGCCGTAAAAGCCGCTACACATGCCGTACCCAACGCATTGTTGGCACTCTGCAGCATAATACTGCCGATAGCGGTAATGGAAAACTGCAATCCCATAGGCACTCCGATATACATCAGCGTCCGTGCCAGCGCACTGTCGAATTTACGTTCGGCAGGAGTGGTTCTCAGAATTTCAAAACGTTTCATCATATAGATGTAGCAAAGCACTGCCGATACTCCTTGAGAAAAGACAGTAGCGACTGCCGCTCCCGCCACACCCCAGTCCAAAACAAGGATGCAAAACAAGTCAAGCAGAATATTCAGGACGGTGGAAAAGAGCAGAAACCAGAACGGTGTCTTGCTATCACCCAAAGCACGTATAATGCTGGACAACAAATTATAGAAGAAGGTACAGGGGACGCCTATAAAAGTTACAAGCAAATAATAATAAGCTCCGGTGAAGATATTGTCCGGCGTACGCATCATGCGCAAAATATCTGCACAACAGATGCTTGTAACCACAGCAAGCACCACCGACATCACCGCAGCCAATTGCAAGCTGACCGCCACATAACGGCGCATTGTAATATAATCCCTCGCTCCGAACTTCTGTGCCACCGGAATGCCGAATCCTCCGCAACATCCGTTGCAGAAACCGAGTATCAGGAATATGACTGATGTACTCGCGCCGACAGAAGCCAGTGCATTTATCCCCAAAAATTTACCGACAATTGCAGCATCCACCAACGAATAGGTCTGTTGCAGCAAATTACCCAACAATAAAGGCAAAGTGAAATTAAATATGAGCGGAAGAGCCCGTCCTTCCGTCATTTCTCTTGATGTTGCCATACAATCTAATCCCCGAAACTCGACGCAAAATTAGTAAAAGAAATGCTGAGGGAAATTGATACATATCAAAAGATACGAAGAATACGGAGAGTGAGTGATTCGACATGTTTATTCAGACAGAAGAACAAAAGGACAAAAGATAGGAAATATGTTCTTTTGTTCTTCTGTCTGAATAAACAGTCGCTTACAACCCAGTCGTTTTCTTCAGTACGGAGCTGTGAGCCAGATAGTCAGGAGCCTCGGCATAGATATACATCACGCTTCCCCCTTTAATGGCGTCGATAATAGGGCGGCTGAGTTTTTGCGGAACAGCCGGACAGCCGAAACTCCGTCCCAAACGCCCTCCCCTGCTTGCAACCGAAGGATCGGCATAAGCAGCTCCATGTACCACAATGGCACGCTCGCGGGCACGGTCGTTAATACCTTTTTCCAATCCGTTCAGGATGAGGGAATATCCGTTCCTGCCTTGATAGGTTGTTTCTGTCAGATAGAATCCCAGGGAACTTTTATAAGATCCGTATTCATTGGAAAATGAAGTGGCATACTTGTCGCCGCTGTTTTTTCCGTGCGAGACGACCGATGAGAAAAGCAGCCTGCGCTGCTTCATATCGAACACGAAAAGACGCTTCTCGGTAGAAGGACGTGAAAAATCAATCAGAGTCAGTACATCCCGTTTACGGCCTGCTATTTTATGATAGCCCGTTACTGCCTGGCGGAAAGCTTTCCAACTCACTACCCCTTCCAATTGCATGGAACGATACAAATCGGCACATGCTGCCGATTCTGC
>ERZ1503853.714-NODE-714-length-9224-cov-2.862799_pt1 | contig 9224 bp, 8 predicted proteins | sample MGYA00572260_ERZ1503853 | MGnify/ENA primary metagenome ERZ1503853 (study PRJEB39906, sample SAMEA3182114) | gut metagenome | biome: human; feature: gut; material: Stool; isolation source: human stools | place: Canada | collected 2013-06-10 ...
CTAGTACGGTCTCGTGGGCTCGGAGATGTGTATAAGAGACAGGTCGTAGATCGCCTGCGAATAATTCAAATGCGCCTGCGTACGGTTGAGCTGTGCCGAATTGAGTTCGAGAATCGTGCCTGCGCCCGCACGGAACCGCGTGTCGGAGATGTGGTAGGCTTTGTCGGCCTGTGCCATCGTCCGCGCCTGCGCCAGCATCGTCTCGCGCGCTGCAAATCGAGCTGCTCGATCTGATTCTTCACCTGACGGGACTTATAGCTGTTCTTCAACCCTGAAAAGATCGGAATCGAGATCTGGACGCCGACCGAAATCGGATGCGTCCAGAAATACTTGCTGCTGTTCAGATCGGCTACGGCCTCGCCCGTACCCGCTTCGGCACCCCCGCTCACCATTTTGCGGAAATCCTCCATGTCGTTACCGGTAATGGTCGCCGAACCGAACGCCGCGACGGTCGGGATACGGGCGGCATTGGTCGTTTTCAACTGGTAGCGGAGCATTTCGGCCTGAATATCCAATGCGCGCAGATCGCTGTTCCGCGACACGTCGGTCGAGAGCGTTTCGCCGCCCGCGAGAACGACGTCTTTCATCTCGTCGAGGTTGCCGACCAGCTCGATCGACAACGCCTCGGGAACCGACAGGTACATTTTGAGTTGCAGCATGGCCACCCGAATCGAATTCTTCGTCTGCGTAATGGTCGGAAGCAGATTGCTCAGCTCCACCTGCGCCGTCAGGTAGTCGTACTCCGAGGCCACGCCCTGTTCGAACTTCACCTTCGTATCGTCCACCGTGCGCTGGATCGTAGCACGCGACTCTTCGAGCGTCGCCAGCGACTGTTCGGCCAGCAGGATGTTGTAGAAGGCCTTTTTCACCTCGGCCACCAGCGTAATGCGCGACGACCGCGCCGCCTCGACGGCCGATGCGATCTGCGTGCGGTTCAGCTTCAACGTCCGATAGACTGCCGGCGCGAAGAGCGGCACCGAGAGGCTGGCCGTACCGGTAAAGGTATTGTCGGCGCCGAACGAGATACCGCCGCGCATCGTCGACTTTTCGATCGCGCGGGTGTACTCCCCGCTCGCCGACAGCGACGGCAGCAGATTGCCGCGCGTCTCCTTCTTCACGTAATCGTAGCGCTCCACGTCGAGATCGGCCACCTTGATCGTGGGGTTCTCGCTGAGGGCCATCTGGATCGCGTCGTCCAGCGTCAACCGGAGCTGCGCCGAGGCGCTTCCCGCTGCAAACGCACCGAAAGTCAGTGCTAAAATCAATCGCTTCATACCCGTTCTTCTCATCTGTAAGTTATTTCTTTCCGTTCTGTTTTTCGAGGAAATCGTCGATCAGGCGCATCCCCTTTTCGGTCGAAATACCCCGCAGGAAATTCACGACCAGAAACACCAGCGCCTCGTTCGTCGACATGTTGTGCGACAGCAACACGTCCTTGCGCACGATCAACCCCTCGACCGAATAACGCAGCAGCGTAATGGCCAGATCGAAGTTGACGATTCCCTGGAAATAGCCTTCTTCCACGCCGCGCGACAGTGCGATCTTGAACTGCTCCAACCCGTCCCGGCTGCGGCGTTCGGCGACGAGCCGCTCGTAGACTTTGGGATAGAAGCGCCGCAGGTTGCTTTGCAGCCGGTGGCTTATCTCCGCCTTATCCATTACGTCGCCGAAGACCAGCAGCATCGCTTCGAGCACGTTCTTCGCCTGTGCACCCAACTCGGCGTGCCGCCGGTCCTGCTCGCGCACATAATAGCTCAGACACTGGTAGAGCAACTCCTCCTTGTCGCCGAACTGTTCGTAAATCGTCCGTTTCGAGACGCCTATATGACGGGCGATATCGTCCATCCGCACCGCCTTGATGCCTTGTCCGACAAACATTTCGGCCGCCAATTGAATAATGGTCTCACGTTGCATACTCATCTCCTCACTGGTACGGCAGCAAAGGTAGACAAGAAAACTAAAAAAACAAAAATAGTTTTCTTTTTTTGCGATGAATTTTCCGGAAGAACTCTCCGATTCGGCTTATTTCAGGATCAATATGCTATATTTCAGATATTTAAAAAAGACAGAAGCCATATTTTCACGTCGCACTATCAGATATTATATCTGCGACAACTCGCTCTTCATACCACGTCCGGCCGCCTAAAAGGAGCTTCTGAAAAGACACGACCCCGAACGAAAGAATTCCATCAGGCAATTCATCCCCGCCCAACCCTGTCTCCGTTATTCCGCCCCGCATACAGACACAGGCTCCGGCGGGCGGTGAAGCGTCATCCGGAACGACGATATACCGCAAAAAAGGAGTATGAAAAATCGGGAAACGGCAGCGGTCGCATCACACGCACGGCGAACCGCAGGCGAGACATCCGGCACCTCCTGTCCGACAGGCAGGTATGGCCGGAAAACCGCCGAAAAAGAATACCGGCCGGATTGCGGCGGCCCGGCACAACGGGGTTCGCTCGCGCCTGCCGACCGTCGCCGGCAACGGCTTGGAGGCTGGAAACGGCAGCGGTCACGCCTCGCGGCGAAGTTCGTCGTCGTAGAGTTCGTCGAACCGCACACGCAACTGCCGGTCGTCGCGGATAACGGCACGCAATTCGTCCAGACGGGAGGCGTTTTCCGATTCGGGCAGCCACAGACGCAAATACCCGCCTTCGCCGTACTTCGTCCGCAGATGTTCGGCAAAACGGGCGAACTGCCCCTCCCGATCGAGTTCGGGAGCGTGTTCCAACCCGTACTGCACCGTCCGCCGCAATGTCGTTTCACAGTCGATCACCCGATCGGCTTCGGCCACGATACGGCCATAGATCGTTCGGGGCGGACGTCCCGACGACGCGCGGTGATCCTCCGCCGCCTCGGCGATCGTCGCCACCTCCGCTTCCGTGAACCAGCGCCGCAGGTTCCGATCCCCGCGCACGATGCGCGCCGACGCCTCGTGGTGCCGCTCGCGCCCCTCCCGCAGCCCCGTATCGTGGTAGGCCGCCACGGCATAGACCATATCGGGATTCACCTCGTAATATCGAGCCAAACGCAGGCTCGCAGCGATCACCGTCAGCGCATGGTCGCGCCGGTGCGCCCGATCGAACGCATCGTAACGAGGCAGAATCTCGCGTTCGACATACCGGATCAACTCTTCATTCACATTCATCTCCGCAAAAGTAGAAAAAAAGAGCGTCGTTCCGCGCGGGAACGACGCAAATCCGCCGACGGAATCCGGTTACTCCGCTTTCGGAGTCTCCGGCTCCGACGGCTCGGCAGCGGCGGCAGGCGCCGCGGATTCGACCGGAGCGGCGATCTGCTTGGGGTTGGGGCCGTACTTGTTCTCGCCCGCCTGCGAATCGAAACACATCCAGACGATCATCCAGACGGCAGTGATCATCAGCACTGCGAATCCGACCCCCGTCAACGCCATTCCGCTGCCCTTTCCGCCCAGCATCAGCACGCTGCCGATCATCATCAGGATCGTACAGACGAACGCCACGCCGTAGTAGCCGGCCAGCCACCAGCCGCTGCGACCGATATCGTGCAGACGGCGTACCACCACTGTCAATGTCGGCAGAAAAACGAAGAGCCCGTAAAGCGTCGTCAGATAGCGCGGCGACGTCGGATTGTCGGGAGTCGCCCCGAAAAGCAGAATATCTAGCAGCATCGTCACGACCACGAAAACCACATTGAACAACGTGAACATCCAGTACTCCTTGCGGCGCGCACGGCCCTCGAAAGTCACATACTTCCTAATACAAGTCAACCACCATTTCATAAGCTATCGATTTTAAGTTAAACGATCCGTAACACACTCCGCCTCCCCTGCGTCCGCCGCCGGAACTTCCGCCGTGGGATCGGCGCCATACCGATTCTCCCCTTTCTCGGAACCGATGCACATCGCCGCGATACCCGCCGCCGACAACAGCGCCAATGCCAGCAGCATCGGCCGCACTACGATCCAGATCGCCGCAACCGACTGCTGTCCAGACAGACCTTCCAAAGCACCGTCCTCGGCAAATTGCATATACGATGTCGACATCCAATAAAAGCAGACCCAATAAAGCGCATAGTAGCCCAGCAGCCATTTGCCGCTCAGCCCGATGTCGTGCAGCCGACGCACCCGCACGGCCAACCCGGGCAGGAAGGTGGCGAGCATCCAGCCGTACACGAGCAGGAGCAACCCGGCGACAGCCAACGTATAGGCCGTCGCATGCTCCGCCGCATCCCCGCCTTCGGCAATGCTCTTATAGATCACCACACCGAGCAGGACGAGACCGACCGCCAGAAGCAACAGATAGACGAGCGTGTTGAACAGCGTAAACATCCAGAACTCCCGCCGGCGGGCGCGCCCGCGGAAATTGACGTAGTTACGCATACATTTGAGCCACCATTTCATCGCACAAGAGGATTTGTTTTCAACCGTTGCCGTCCGGCCGCCGACCTCCGCCGCGGCCCGGAACCGTCGGGATTCATTCCCGCCATGTACAAATATAGAGAAAAAATCGCAGAACCGTCACCGCCTTCCTCGAAAAAGCAAAAAAGACCGGATTTCCGGGATTGTTCAGATTTTCGGCCGGTTACGAACGTCAGTCCGCACATCCTCAGCCCGTTCCACCCTGCACCGCCTCCCCTGCACAGCCAGACCGTCGCCCGCACGCGCACAAGGAAGGGCGACGACCGCCTGCAACAAAAACAGCAGACCCGAAGGTCTGCCGTTTTCACGGATATATCGCGTGTACCGCACGGAGTCCTATGCGTCTGTCGTGACGCTCTCGAGTTTCTTCATCATCGAGAACATAAAGACCGCAGAGAGGAGACAGAGGACGATGAATACCGTCCAGACGGCCCACAGAGGAATTCCGCCCCAAAGGAACCCGCCGACGGCTACGAGCAGATTGCCGATGGCCGTAGCACCGAACCAGCCACCCATCATCATCCCCTTATATTGGGGAGGCGCCACTTTCGAGACGAACGAAATACCCATCGGTGAAAGCAACAGTTCGGCGAAAGTCAACACGAGATAGGTCGAGATGAGCCAGTTCGACGAGACGAGCGGCACTTGCTCGCCAGCCTCCACAGCCGCTTCCTGCGCATCGGGCGTGAGCAATCCGAGCGAACCGACGGCCATGATGGCGAACCCCGCCGAAGCCACCAGCATACCGTAGGCGATCTTACGCGGCGCCGAAGGTTCCTTGCCCCTGCGGGCCAGTGCCGAGAAGATAGCTATCGAAACCGGCGTGAGCGCTACGACATAGAAAGGATTGAACTGCTGGAAGATCGGGGCCGAAACGGCAACAGGCCCGTTCAGATTCAGATATTTATAATAGAGGACAGCCACCACGCCCGCCACGATGCTGCCGGCAACGACGCGGCCTCGGGTCGTCTCGGACTGAAAGAGCGAGAAGAGAGCGTAGACCCCGATGATGATCAGCACGAGGTTCCACACGCTGAAAAACATGCTCTGGAAACCCTCCGAGCTCTTTTCGTTGAACTCATTGGCGAAGTAGGTCAGTGTCAGCCCATTCTGGTGGAAAGCCATCCAGAAGAAAATCACCACGGCGAAAACGAGGCAGAGGGCGATGATACGCTGGCGCATCTCGCCAGCCGAAAGTTTTTTCTCTGCCACGGCCTTCTCGCCGCTCTTGCTCTTGCCGCCCTCGATGTGGCGGAAGGAGGAGCGGAAGGTGTAATAAATCCCCATTGAGATGATAAGCGCCACGCACGCCACGGCGAACGAGAAGTGGTAGGCATCGTTCGACGAGAACCCGAGGCTCGTCTCAGCCCACTCCTTGATCTCGACGGCGGCCGTCGGAGCGAAGAGGGCCCCCACGTTGATGGCCATGTAGAAGATCGAAAAAGCCTCGTCGCGCTTCGAGGCATACTTCGGATCGTCGTAGAGATTGCCGACCATCACTTGCAGGTTGCCCTTGAAAAGCCCTGTGCCGACACTGATGAAAATCAAGGCTGCCAACATGCCGATCATCGCCAGCGTGTCGCTGCCAAGCGGAAGCGAGAGCAACAGATAGCCGGCAAACATCACGGTAATACCGATGGTCACCATCTTTCCGTAGCCGAACTTGTCGGCCAGAACACCGCCGACGAGCGGCATGAAATAGACGAGGCCGAGGAACGTACTGTAAATGGCTCCCGCCACACCGGCCTCCAAACCGAAGTTGGCACGCAGGAAGAGCGCGAAGACGGCCAGCATGGTGTAGTAGCCGAACCGCTCGCCGGTATTGGCGAGCGCCAGCGCGTACAGCCCTTTGGGTTGTCCTTTAAACATAGAGCGGATTATTTTTTGGTTATTTGAATCTCGTGCGGAATTTTCATTGCCGACAAATATAGCAAAAAATTCGGAAAAAGAGACCTCCGCAGGCGAAAAAAGCACGACCGGATTCACCATGCCGCCCTTGTTACGAACGGGATGCGACCCCGCAGGGCAGGACGGCGGCCTACCCGATTCCGTTCGTCGGCGATCTTCCGGAAAGTCGCCCGTACGAACGGAATCCCGTCGGAATCCGACGGATCCGGAGCGGGAGACCGGCTCGTCCGGATTCGATCCGGACGGACACGCAGGTTTCGGACGCCGCACCTTTCGACCGTTTCCAGCCGAATCGACCATTTATCCGGCACTATCGCCCTCCAATCCGGAATCGAGTTCCAAACCGATGCCTAACTTACCTGCGGCATATGCCGTAAAATCATTAATTTTTCACATTATGTGTTATTCCAATCACCATCATCGCTTTCGCGACAAGGCGATCCAGCAATTCGATGCGCTTTTCTACGAGAAGGGCAACCTGCGCCGCTGTCACTACCGGATCTGGTACGACCTTGCACACCGCATCTGGGGAATTTCCTACAAGAGCTACCTCAGCGCGCTGCGCAAGGACGTGAGCGACGTCCCCGACATGCCGCCGCAGGCATCCGAAGCGTTGAAGGCCCTGATCGGATCGCTGTTGCACAACGCACCGGAGTGGAAACGCAAACGCTATGTCCATCGGCGGCGACTCCCCGAAGCACTCGCCGGGCAGGAATGTCCCCGCAATCGGACCGCAGCGCTCGAACCCTTCCGACGATAATCCGTCCGCAGCCCCGGCCTTTGAAGGCCGGGGTTGTTCGCAACGGTACCGCGAACCTTCGGTGCGGACGACGACCGCCTGCCGGCGTTTTCCGCACGCCGAACCGGAACTTTCCGTTCCGGAAGGCCGGAATCGCAAAATTTTTGTATATTTGGGGAATAACCGTACCACGAAAACGTCGCCTTATGGAAAACTCACACCGTCTGAAAATGGTCGAACGCGACGAATGGCTCCGTCCCGTCGAAGGGCAACTCCTCGCCCGTCACGAAGCCTACGAGAAGCGGCTCGACGAGATACGCCGCACGGCGGGATCGCTCGTCGACTACGCCAACGGCCACCGGTATTTCGGCTGGCAATACGACTCAACGCTCGAAGGGTGGTGGTTCCGCGAATGGCTGCCCGGCGCCTGCGACGTTTACCTGTTCGGCGACTTCAACGGCTGGCAACGCACCGAACTGCGTCTGGACAAAGACGCTCAGGGGGTGTGGAGCATCTTCCTGCCCGAGGCCATGTACGGCCACCGGCTCCGGCACGGATCGCTCTACAAGATCCACGTCCACGGCCGCAACGGCTGGCTCGACCGGATTCCGGCCTACGCCACGCGCGTAGTGCAGGACGAGCGGACGAAGGACTTCACGGCGCAGTTCTGGATTCCGCGTCCCTTCGACTGGTCGGACGACACGTTCGACATCGCCCGCCATGACGAACTGCTCATCTACGAAGCCCACGTGGGCATGGCGCAGGAACGGCCCGGCGTGGGCACCTACCGCGAATTCGCCGACCGGATTCTGCCCGTCATCGCGCGCGGCGGCTACAACACCGTGCAGTTGATGGCCGTAGCCGAGCACCCCTACTACGGTTCGTTCGGCTACCACGTATCGAGCCTTTTCGCACCGTCGTCGCGCTTCGGAACGCCCGAAGAACTGAAAGGATTGATTCGCCGCGCACACGAGCTGGGCCTGGCCGTCATCATGGATCTCGTCCACTCGCACTATGTCCGCAACCTCAACGAAGGAATCAACGAACTGGACGGCACCGACCACCTCTACTCGCCCGCAGGCCCCGCCGGCGACCAGCCGCACTGGGACTCGAAACTCTTCGACTACGGAAAACCGCAGGTCGAACATTTCCTGCTGTCGAACATCAAATACTGGCTCGAAGAGTACCGTTTCGACGGGTTCCGCTTCGACGGCGTCACGTCGATGCTCTATCACCACCACGGCTACGTCGCCTTCGACAGCCGCGACCGCTATTTCGACGAAGGGGTCAACGAAGGGGCGATCACCTATCTCTCGCTGGCCAACCGGCTCGCCCACGACCTGCGTCCCTCCTGCGTCACGATCGCCGAAGACGTGAGCGGAATGCCGGGCATCTGCTTCCCGCAGGAGGAGGGAGGCGTCGGGTTCGACTACCGGCTCGGCATGGCGATTCCCGACTACTGGATCAAGCAGATCGAAGAGGTACCCGACGAACAGTGGGACATCCGCGAGATGTGGTCGGTGATGACCGACCGCCTGCCGGGCGTCAAGACCGTCGCCTATGCCGAATCGCACGACCAGGCCCTCGTGGGCGACAAGACGATCGCCTTCCGGCTCATGGACAAGGAGATGTACACCCACATGGATCGTGCGTCGGAAAACCTCACGATCGACCGCGGCATGGCGCTTCACAAGATGATCCGGCTAATGACCGTCTCGACCGGCGGCGACGCCTATCTCAACTTCATGGGCAACGAATTCGGACACCCCGAATGGATCGACTTCCCGCGCGAAGGCAACGGTTGGAGCTACGCCCACGCCCGCCGGCAGTGGTCGCTCGCCGAGGACGGTCTGCTGCGTTACTCGTGGCTGGGGGCATTCGACCGGGCAATGCTCGCGCTGGTCAAACGCTACGGCATATTGCGCGACGGCTATCCCTACTGCCTGCAAATGGACGACCGCAACCAGACGATCGCCTTTTCGCACGGGCGGCTCGTCTTCGTCTTCAACTGGCATCCGGCAGCATCGATCCCCGACTACCGCTGCCGAGTGCGCGAAGCCGGACGCTACGAGTTGATCCTCTCGACCGACGAACGCCGTTTCGGCGGCACCGAACGCGCCCGCATCGGCAGCGAACACTTCTCTTCGCCCGCAGACAACGGCGACGGCACGACCTCGC
>ERZ1503853.743-NODE-743-length-8911-cov-2.555104_pt1 | contig 8911 bp, 9 predicted proteins | sample MGYA00572260_ERZ1503853 | MGnify/ENA primary metagenome ERZ1503853 (study PRJEB39906, sample SAMEA3182114) | gut metagenome | biome: human; feature: gut; material: Stool; isolation source: human stools | place: Canada | collected 2013-06-10 ...
AAAAAGAAAAATGCCGTCTCGGCCTGTTGTACGATGCTAATTATGATCTAGAAATATTGGCGGATCGTGAGCGTGCAAAAGAGTTACTTTATGATTATAACCGTTTACGTCCTTTCGAGCAGATCAGGCGGACGGAACTTCTGAAAAAACTTTTGGGGAAGACCGGGGAGAACTTGATCATAGAACCTCCTTTTGCCTGTGACTACGGGTATAACATAGAAGTGGGAGAGAACTTTTATGCGAATGTCAATCTGGTTATATTGGACGGGGCAAAGGTTTGTATAGGAGATAATGCTTTTATCGCCCCCAATGTCGGCATTTATACGGCAGGACATCCATTGGGTGCATCCGATCGCAACAAGGGCTTGGAGTATGCTTACCCGATCACGATCGGTAATAATGTATGGATCGGTGCCGGAGCCATCATCCTTCCTGGTGTTACAATAGGTAATAACGTGGTGATCGGAGCCGGTAGCGTGGTGACAAAAAATATACCCGCCTATTCACTTGCTGTCGGAAACCCTTGCCGGGTGATCAAGCGAATAAACGCGGTTGACGTTTTTGACTTCTTTTAGAATGCGGTCCGTAATCTTCATTAGGATATGCCAATCGACGGGTTCGATAGTAGCCGTCATGGCATCTACCGTATTGACGGCACGGATGATAACAGGCCATTCAAAGGAACGTGCATTGTCGCGTACACCTACGGATTTGAAGTCAGGCACAACGGTGAAATACTGCCAAACTTTCTTGTCTAATCCAGCTTTTTGGAATTCTTCACGCAGGATGGCATCCGCTTCTCGAACCGCTTCCAGTCTGTCGCGTGTGATAGCACCTAAGCAACGCACTCCTAAACCTGGACCGGGGAACGGCTGGCGGAAGACCATTTCGTAAGGCAAGCCCAATTCGAGACCGCAAGCGCGAACTTCGTCCTTGAACAACTGGCGTAATGGTTCGACCAATTCGAATTTCAGGTCTTCGGGCAGTCCACCTACGTTGTGGTGGGATTTCACCATCTTGGCTGTCTTTGTACCGCTTTCCACGATGTCGGGATAGATAGTACCTTGCGCTAAGAAGTCGATGCCATCCAGTTTGCGTGCCTCTTCTTCAAAGACACGGATAAATTCGCCACCGATGATTTTGCGTTTTTCTTCCGGATCGGCAACGCCAGCCAGCTTATCTAAGAAACGATCGGTAACGTCTTTATAAATCAGGTTTGCATTCAACTGGTTCTTGAAAACTTCAACGACATTTTCCGATTCACCTTTACGCATTAGACCGTGATTTACGTGTACGCAAACCAACTTGTCCCCGATAGCTTTCAGAAGCAATGCGGCAACAACGGAACTATCGACTCCGCCAGAAAGTGCCAACAATACCTTTCTGTCACCGACCTGACGTCTTACCAGTTCGATTTGGTCATTGACGAAGTTCGTCATATTCCAGTTCGCTTCGGCTTTACAAGTGTCGAATACGAATGTTTTTACCGATTCTTTGATAGCCTCCATGTCACTGGAGAATTCATTTAATTTTACTTCGCAGAGAGCCTTGTCGTGGCCGGCTGCCATAACAGGGATTCCAATCGAATAGATTCCCGGATTTACATCAATGGCGACACCGTCGATTACATTGTTAGGACCACCGTTGATGATGATACCTTTTACATTCGGAAGTGCTTTGAGTTCTTCAACCGTAATGTCGTGCGGATAGATTTCGCTATAGACACCCAACGCGCGGATTGCTCGTGCCAACACAGTGTTTTCATGACTGCCCAAATCCAGGATAACAATCATATCTTGTTTCATACGATTCTTTATTTTTTATTGGTTTTACATGTATACTTGAAATGCGGATATGGAATTTTACTCCCACTCGATTGTTGCGGGCGGTTTTGAGCTGATGTCGTAGACAACGCGGTTTACACCTTTGACCTTGTTGATGATTTCGTTGGAGACTTTCGCAAGGAATTCGTATGGGAGTTGCGCCCAGTCAGCCGTCATGGCATCCGTCGAGGTTACAGCACGCAAAGCAACCGTATTTTCGTAGGTCCGTTCGTCCCCCATAACACCTACGGACTGGATCGGGAGGAGAATCACTCCGGCCTGCCAGATTTTGTCGTACAAGCCCCATTCACGCATCAGCGACATATAGATATCGTCGGCCTCTTGCAAAATTCGTACTTTTTCCGGGGTGATATCACCTAAAATACGAATACCTAAACCGGGACCGGGGAACGGATGACGTTTGATCAGATGTGGTTGCATACCTAACTCCATACCGACACGACGTACTTCGTCTTTGAACAGAAGGCGTAGCGGTTCGACCAGTTTCAGGTTCATTTTGGCAGGCAGACCGCCTACATTATGATGGCTCTTGATAACAGTTCCGGTAATGGATAGCGATTCGATTACGTCCGGATAAATGGTACCTTGACCTAACCATTTTATATCTTTCAACTTGTGGGCCTCTTCGTCAAACACATCGATAAAACCTTTGCCGATGATCTTACGTTTCTTTTCAGGTTCGCTGACACCTGCCAGTTCCTTATAGAATTTCTCTTTGGCGTCGACTCCGATCACGTTCAGTCCCAAGTGTTCGTAATCTTTCAACACGTTTTCAAATTCATTCTTGCGCAACAAGCCGTGATCGACGAAGATGCAAGTCAGGTTCTTGCCGATAGCCTTGTGTAGTAAAACGGCTGTAACCGAAGAATCCACACCGCCGGAAAGCGCTAAGATTACTTTGTCGTCTCCCAATTGTTCTTTCAGTTCGGCAACGGTCGATTCGATAAAGGAGGCCGGTGTCCAGTCTTTGGCGCATCCGCAAATATTCAGGAAGTTGTTTAATAATTTAGTACCGTCAGTTGAGTGGAATACTTCCGGGTGGAATTGTACGCCCCAGGTTTGTTCACCTTCCACATGATAGGCAGCTGCTTTTACATCGTCCGTGCTGGCGATTACTTTGAAGTTTTCAGGAAGGACCGTGATGGTGTCTCCGTGTGACATCCAGATTTGTGAACCTACATTGATGCCTTTCAGCAATTCGTCTGTATTGTCGATATACGACAGGTTGGCACGTCCGTATTCGCGGGAGTCGGCCGGTTCAACGTTTCCGCCGGATGTATAAGCCAGGAATTGGGCTCCGTAACAGATTCCCAATACAGGATATTTACCGCGTATTTCACTTAAGTCAGCTTTGAACGCATTGGCGTCATATACGGAATAGGGACTTCCGGAAAGGATTACGCCTTTTACACCTGTAGCATCGTGGGGGAATTTGTTGTAGGGGACAATCTCGCAATACATATTCAACTCACGGACTCTACGCCCGATTAATTGAGTTGTTTGCGAGCCGAAATCAAGAATAATAAGTTTCTCGTGCATGCAAATTATTATTTAATTGAGTGGCACAAAGGTAGGAATAATATTCGAAATTTAAATCATTTTTCATACCTTTGCGTGTTCATTTTTAATCGTAACCGTATGGATGCTGAAAAGAAAGAGACAAAAGAAATAAATAAGATGTCATTGCTGATCATGGCAGTGGTTGTGTTATTGTTGATTATCGCCGGTGCTGCCTACTATATTTTCCATCAGAATCAGCAGATGGAGGACTTGGAGCAGGCTTATGTTCTGGATAAGGAATCATTGGAAGACGAATTTAACGAATTGTCTCTCCAATATGAAGGATATAAATTTAATATAGGTAACGACTCCTTACTGAATCTATTGTCTACCGAGCAAGCTAAAGTACAACGCTTACAGGAAGAACTTCGTACTGTAAAGGCGACAAATACGAAAGAGATTGCCCGTCTAAAGAAGGAATTGCAGACATTGCGTAAGATCATGCGTAATTATGTAGTTCAGATCGACTCTCTGAATCGTGCTAACGAACAATTGAAAGTGGAAAAGAATGAAGCGGTAAAGAAATACAAGCAGGCTTCTTCTACGGCTACCACTTTGAAGAAGGAAAAAGAGAAACTGACGGAACGTGTCACATTGGCAAGCCGTTTGGATGCGACGGGTATCAATGTAACTCCTGTCAATGGTCGCGGAAAAAAGGCAAAGGTGATCAAGAAGATGGAACAATTTGTCGTTGACTTCCGGATCAGCAAGAACATTACGGCTCCAGTCGGAGAGAAGACGATCTATGTGCGCATCATGAAGCCGGACGACGATATCCTGTTGAAGAGCCGTGCCGATGTATTTACCTTCGAAGGAAAAGAAATCAATTACTCCATGAAGAAACTGGTCGAATATGACGGTGAGGAATTGCCGGTTACGATGTACTGGAATATCGAGGAATTTCTTTCTCCGGGTACATATCGGGTCGATATATTTGCGGATGGCAATTTGATCGGCCGTAAAAGTTTCACACTCGAAAAATAGCAATGGAAACAGATGTCCATTTTGCGCGACTACTTGCCGACCTTCCGGAAGCCCTCGTCTGTGATGAAGCTTTTCTCGGTGAACTGGCAAAAAACGCAAAGTTGATCTCCGTGAAGAAAGGAGATTATCTGTTGCGTACAGGTGAGTTGTGTCAGGATGCCTATTTCATCAACAAAGGTCTTTTCATCAATTTATATGTAAACGAGAACGGTAATGAATGTGTCACCGGTTTTGCGGCTGATAATATGTTTCCGTTCCTTTCCGCCATTGGCTATTTTACCAGGCGCTTGAAGCCGGCGAGTTGCTCTGCTTTTCCCGCGATCATATCGAGAGCCTTTCGTTCCGTTATCCTTTGTTTGCATCTTATTATCAGAATATCATGCTGACGATCATCTATAAACTGGATGTTCTGTTGGCCGTTCGCCTCTCTTCCACAGCGGAAGAGTTCATCCAGTTTCTCTACACGAACTATGCCTGGATGATCAACCGGGTTCCCGATAAGTATATCGCCCATTATATGGGAATTAGTAATGCCTGGTATTGCAAGTTGAAGCGGAAAGTCCTCTCATTCACTAGAACAGAATAGGTGGCGGAACAAGTTTCATGGGCATGGAACTGTATTTTTACTGGCGGGAAACTATATTTTCATCGGTGGGAAACAACGGTTTCATCAGGATGAAACCATGTGAAACTATATGCTTGTGAACGTATAAGAAAGCAGTTATTGAATTAGTTCAATTGTATATTTAAAGCGAACCAGTACTTTTGCACCGTTTAGGAAAGAATCCGAATAAAACAAGATAAAGATGAAGAGATTTGTCGTATTAGTCGCATTACTGGTTTCGTCGGGCTATGCAAGTGCCGGGCGTACGTTGACGCTGGAGGAATGTCGTGAATTGGCTATTCAGAACAACAAAGAGTTGAAGATCTCGGGAGAAAAGATTAAAATGGCCGGCTATGAGAAAAACGCCGCTTTCACCAAATATTTTCCTCAACTATCGGCGACTGGCGCGTATATGTGGAACCAGAAAGATATTAATCTGCTGGATATGGGAGCACTCGGCGCTTCTATTGGAGGGGCTCTCGGGCCGATCGCCCAATTGCCGGTGTTTGGAAAGTTGATGGAAGGGGTGGATGACTTGCAACACCTCGACATTCAGAATATCTGGGTGGGAAGCGTTTCACTTGTGCAACCTGTGTTTATGGGAGGCAAGATTATCAATTACAATCAGATTACTAAGTACGCCAAGCAATTGGCCGAGTCGATGAATGACCAGCAACTGCAGGATGTCATCTGTAAAACCGATGAAACCTATTGGCAGGTGATTTCTTTAGTAAATAAGAAGAAGTTAGCTGATGCCTATGTTGATTTGCTCCGTAAGACCGATCATGATATGACAGCGATGATCAATGAGGGAGTAGCGACCGAAGCCGACGGACTCTCCGTCAAAGTCAAACTGAACGAGGCAGAGATGGCACAGACGAAAGTCGATAACGGTCTGGCTCTTTCCCGCATGTTATTGGCACAGATATGCGGGTTGCCATTAGAAGACCCGCTTGTTTTAGCAGATGAAGATATCGAAAGTTTTCTGACAGAGCCTTCCGTTACGGCGGCCGATGTGAACGAGGCCTTTATGAATCGTAACGAGCTGAAGAGCCTTGACTTGGCGACTAAGATTTATAAGAGGAAGGAACGGATTGTTTTGTCGGATATGTTGCCGAATGTGGCATTTATGGCGAACTACTTGGTCACGAACCCTAATTCCATGAACGGCTTCAAAAACGAATTTGCCGGGATGTTCAATGTCGGTGTAATGGTGAAAGTTCCGCTTTCCGGCTGGTGGGAGGGCAGTTATAAGCGCAATTCGGCTCGTGCCGAGACACGCATCAAGTCTTTGGAGTTACAGGATGCACGCGAGAAGGTGGAATTGCAGGTCAATCAATCCGTTTACAAGGTCAATGAAGCAAACAAGAAGCTGATCGTCTCCACCCGCAATATGGAGAATGCGGAAGAGAATCTTCGTCATGCCAATCTCGGATTTGAGGAAGGCGTAATCCCGGCTCTTAACCTGATGCAGGCGCAGACGGCTTGGGTGTCGGCGCGTTCCTGCCTGATAGATGCACAGATAGAGGTGAAATTGACGGAAGTCTACTTGACGAAAGCGATGGGAAAGTTGGGGGATGAGCTCTCTGGAAGAACCAGGAACGCGGATTAAGTGGATGAACACGGACTTGATACTTTTGAGGACACTATCTAAATCATACAATCATAAATCTCAAATTATAAACTCATGAACGAGAATAAAAAATACTCAATCAATAATATGCTATTGGCATTTATCACATTCTTAGGTGTGGTCGGATTAGTTGCATTAACCGGTTTCTTTTTACTGACGCCGCCGGATGATATCATCATGGGGCAAGCGGAGGCTACGCAAGTTCGTATTTCGGGAAAAGTTCCCGGACGAATCGAAGCATATCGTTTCAGTGAGGGCGACAAGGTGAAAGTGGGTGACACGCTTGTCTTCCTGGATACGCCCGAAGTTCTTGCCAAGCTTCAGCAAGTGGAGGCTGTACGTCGTGCCGCTGAAGCTCAGAACGCAAAGGCTATTAAAGGTGCCCGTGCACAAGAGATAGCTGGAGCATATGAAATGTGGCAGAAGGCGAAGGCAGGATTGGATATTGCCCAGAAATCATATACGCGCGTACAAAACTTGTTCGATAAAGGGGTAATGTCTGCCCAGAAACGCGATGAGGCAGAAGCCAGTTACAAGGCAATGGCCGCTACTGAGAAAGCTGCCAAATCCCAGTATGATATGGCTGTAGACGGAGCCCGTGTGGAAGATAAGGCCGCGGCTGCCGCTCTCGTAGGGCAGGCTGCCGGAGCGGTTGCCGAAGTGGAATCCTACTTGAAGGAAGCGGCACTTGTCTCACCGATCGACGGGGAGGTGTCCGAACGTTTTCCTGAAGTGGGCGAGTTGGTCGGTACGGGTGCTCCGATTATGAATATCACCGACCTTAACGATATGTGGGTGACCTTCAGTATCCGTGAAGATCATCTGAAAAACATCAAGATCGGTACCGAATTAGACGCTTTTATCCCGGCGTTGGATAACCGGCCGGTCAAACTGAAAGTTTATTATATGAAGGATATGGGAACTTATGCCGCCTGGAAAGCGACAAAAACGAACGGACAGTTTGACTCCAAGACATTCGAGGTGCGTGCCCGTCCAATGGAAAAGGTGGCCGACTTACGTCCTGGAATGTCGGTCATTAAGAAATTGACGATTGATAATTGACAATTAAAGAACAAGGTTAAATGAATAATGAAAAATTAAATAGTACCCCAAAATTGTCAATTGCAAAGCGTGAGATATTCAGGATTTGTAAAGACCCGGTCTACTTCTTTTGTATGTTGGTGGCTCCCACTATCTGTGTGGTCTTTTTTCTTTCGTTGATGAAGGAGGGTTTGCCTACCGATATGCCTGTTGCGGTAGTAGATCTGGACGGCTCTTCCAACTCCCGTAACTTAGCCCGCCAGTTGGATGCATTCGAGCAGACGAAGGTGATGCTGACAACCGTCTCGTTTGAGGAAGCTCGCCAGGCTATGCAGGAAGGGAAAGTTTATGGCATTTTTTATATTCCGAAGGACTTTGGTGTGGATGCGACAGCTGGTCGGCAGCCTAAGCTGTCGTTCTATACGAACGGTACTTATCTTATTGCTGCATCTCTGTTGTTTCGGGATATGAAAACCATGTCTGTCTTAGCAGGTGCTTCGGTCGGGCTTCAGACGGGGCTGGCGCATGGCTATACTGAAAACCAGATCATGGCGCAGCTCCAGCCGATCGTGATCGATACACACGCGATCGGGAATCCTTGGCTTAACTATTCGGTCTATCTGAATAACACACTTTTGCCTGGTGTTTTACAATTGATGATTTTTTTGGTGACGGTATTGAGCATCGGTTCCGAGATTAAATACTCGACGGCCCGCGAATGGTTGCAGATGGGTGGAAATTCGCTTACGGTGAGCCTCATAGGGAAGATATTCCCTCATACGGTGATTTTTACGATTGTGGCATTCCTGTATGCGGTGGCCTTGTATGGGTTTAATTCGTTCCCGTTGAATAGTGGCTGGTTACCGATGCTGTCAGCTCTATTTCTGCTGGTGATTGCTTCGCAGGCGGTCGGGATTTTCATGATAGGGGTGTTGCCGACTTTTCGTTTAGGGTTGAGCTCTGCTTGCCTATTCGGGATGATCGCTTTTTCTATCGTCGGATTTTCTTTTCCGGTATTGGGGATGGACCCTACTTTGCAGGCACTCTCCAACCTGTTTCCTCTCCGGCACTATTTTCTGATCTATGTCGACCAGGCTTTGAACGGAAGGCCTTTCTTTTATAGCTGGGCCGAATATGCCTGGCTTATGGGTTTTCTCGTTTTGCCTTTCCTGATTGGAAAAAACTTGAAGAACGCATTGTTGTACTTTAAATATATTCCGTAAAACAGAAAGTAATGAAAAGAGA
>ERZ1503853.750-NODE-750-length-8869-cov-3.063649_pt1 | contig 8869 bp, 6 predicted proteins | sample MGYA00572260_ERZ1503853 | MGnify/ENA primary metagenome ERZ1503853 (study PRJEB39906, sample SAMEA3182114) | gut metagenome | biome: human; feature: gut; material: Stool; isolation source: human stools | place: Canada | collected 2013-06-10 ...
GAGATGAGGATTCGTGGTAATAATAGCTATTTTAGATGAACCGTTATCGATCATTTTCTTTACTAACTCGTAGCTACTGCCTTCATTGTCAATAATGATGTAGTTTGTCTGCATCTCAGGAAAGTAGCGGTCAAATAAGACTAATGGATAGCCTTCTTTGACTAGATTCTGTATTTCAATTTTAGAAACTTTTGTGGGGGCTACTATAATTCCATCCACCTGTTTCGCTTTGAATAACCGGATCATTCTGTTTTCTCTTTCTATTTCAGATTCAGAGCTACAAATCATTAATGAATAGCCTTGTGTTTCCGCTTCCTTTTCTTTAGAACGGGCAACTTTGGAGTAAAAAGAGTCTGTAATATCCGGTATGATTAATCCGATTGTGCCTGATATACCCGTATTTAGGCTTCTGGCTAATAAATTAGGCTGGTAATTCAACTGTTTGGCGCATTGAAATACCTTTTTCATCCCCCTTACCAGAAAGTACCCAAGAGATTGTTGTCTTGGATAATTTTAAGGTTTCTGCTATGTCTTTAAGGGATGTTTTCATAAACAGTATCTATTTAATCGGTTAAGTGATGGCAAATATATGAAAAAATATCTCATTATATAATAGTTGAGTAATATTTAACTAAATATTATTTTTTGATATAATAATTTGCAATTTAAAAATAACATAGAAATAAGGTGTAAACCAAAGAAAGTAACTATATTTGTATCATTCAAACGAAAGATATATGAAAGTAAAGAAAATTAGTGCGGCTAACGTGGAGGCTTGTTCGCTTCCTAAACTATTCGATGAAGAAAAAATAGATTTTCAGTCGATTCAGTGTGTCAATTGGGCTGAATATCCTTACAAACCTAAAGTGAATTTTCGAATTGCTCACACACAGAACTCGATTTTGCTACATTTTAAAGTGAAAGAGGAGAGTGTACGTGCCAAGTATGGAAAAGATAACGGTTCTGTATGGACTGACTCCTGCGTGGAATTCTTTTCCATACCTGCAGGCGACGGGATCTATTATAATATAGAATGCAATTGCATCGGAACTATTCTGGTGGGTGCCGGACCTGTGCGTAACAACCGCGAACATGCACCGAAAGAGGTGACTGCTCTTGTACAACGCTGGTCTAGTCTGGGTAATCAGCCTTTTGCTGAACGCATCGGTGAAACGGACTGGGAAGTGGCCCTTATTATTCCGTATTCTGTGTTCTTTAAGCACCAGATTGATTCGCTCGACGGAAAGGAGATAAAAGCTAATTTCTATAAATGTGGCGATGAATTGCAGACCCCTCATTTCCTTTCATGGAATCCGATACAGATTGAACAGCCGGATTTCCACCGCCCTGATTTCTTCGGAACGTTGGAGTTTGAATAGTGAATTGAATCTTTGAATTTGAATATAAAAAAGAAGGTTGATACTTGAAAAAGTATCAACCTTCTTTATATGGACTCACTTTGTTTATTTCACAATCCCTCTTTCCGAGTTCTTCACGAAATTTACAATATTCTCGATCTCCTCACTCATAGGAACCTGATCGATGATCTTCTGTACAGCATCCTGAACGCTAAAATTACCCTGATAAATCAAACGGTATGCGTTGGCGATGTGACGGAGGACTCTTTCCGATGTATTGCGATGTTGCGAGAGAACCACAGCATTTACACCGTGATATGCCACCGGATTTCCTGACATGATAACGTATGGAGGCACATCCTTAGATATACGGCATCCACTTTGTACCAGTGTCCAGCTACCTATATGACAATATTGGTGTAAGGTGACATTGCCACTTAGGATAGCGCAGTCATCCAGCATACACTCTCCTGCAATGGTAGTACCTATGCCTACTACACAGTTATTGCTGATTTGTACATCATGGCAAAGGTGTACCTTATCCATCAGGTAGTTTCCATTTCCGATTTTGGTAGCATTGCCGGCAAATGTAGCGCGGCTGATTACCACATTCTCACGAATATCGTTGTTATCTCCAATAATCAGGCTACTTTCTTCTCCTGTGTAGTGGAAATCTTGCGGTTCCGCTCCGAGGACGGCATTCTGATGTACCTTATTTCCTTTTCCCATTTTAGTACCTTGCAAGATACTAGCGTAAGACATGATGACGCAGTCATCTCCGATCTCTACATTCTTTTCGATGTAGGCAAAAGGCAGAACAGTTACATTCTTGCCCAGCTTTGCTTCGGGATCTACGTAAGCTAACGGACTAATCATAATAGTATATGTTTAAAGTTATTCTTCTCTTCCACCACCCAGTGCCTGGTAAAGGCTTACTACTGCCTGCATTCGATCAAAGCAATCAGAAACCTGAGAGATTTGTGCGCTCAGGTAAGACTGTTGTGCAGACAATACTTCCAGGTAGGTTGAGGTCCCTAAGTTAAACAATTCTTTTGTATCTTCCGAAGCTTTTTTAGCAGATTCTACCTGCATTTGGCGAGATTCTACCTTTTCACTGGTCTTTTGGTATAAACTTAGCGCATTGCTAACCTCACTACCAGCATTCAATAAGGCTTGTTGGAAAGATAATTTCGCTTGTTCTTCCTGCGCTTTAGCAGCTTTCAGGCGAGCGATGTTCTGTCCGCGGTAGAACAATGGCTGTGTCAGTGAACCGACAACAGAGGCCAACAATTTGCCGGGATTAACGATTCCGGCTCCTGAATTATTTGTCCATCCTGCTGAACCGCTAAGTGTGATTTGCGGATAGAAAGCGGCACGAGCCGAGTTGGTATTATAATAGCAACTAGCCAATGACATTTCGGCTGCTTTTACGTCCGGACGATTGGATAATAGCTGAATAGGCACACCGGCGGAAAGTTCGGTTGGAAGTACTTGTGCTTCCAATTCACCACGCTTGATGGCATGGGGAGCCTCTCCCAAAAGAGTAGACAGTGCATTTTCCGTTTCGCGGATACTCTGCTCGATATCAGGAATACTGGCAAGTACCTGTGCGTAAGCGGCTTTACTTTGTTCTACACCAGCTGAATTGATGCTATACATGGCCGCATCTTTCATGGCTTCCATCGTTTCTGCATTCTTTTTCAGAATTTCTGCTGTAGCCTTGGTTATTTCCAGTTGGCGGTCCAACATCATTAATGTATAATACATATTGGCGATGTTAGAGACAACTTGTGTTTGTACTGCCTGGCGGTAAGCTTTCATTTGCTTCAGTGTAACTTGCGCATTTCGTTTCGAGTTCAGCAACTGACCGAATAAATCGACTTGCCAACTGGCTGTGACAGGTAATGAATAAGTTTTTGTAGCTGCATTCTTGTCAAAGCTGCTGATCGTTCCTTGCGGAGACAATCCCAATGACGGGGCATAAGCCAGGCGTGCCGACATGAGGGATGCTTCTGCTGCTTTCACATTTTGAGCGGCGGACAAGAGGTCCGTATTTTGTTTCAGTCCCGTTTCGATGAGAGACTGGAGTTGCGGGTCGGTGAAGACTTCTCTCCACGGCAGATTACCGAAGTTGGCTGTATCCGAAACCAGTGTATCATTATCCGCTACCGGATCGCGATACAGGCCGGAAGTGGTGATATCTTCGGGTCTGTCATACGACTTATAGATGTGGCAGCTGCTCAAGAGAGCAGTTGCGCACAACATATATAGAATCTGTTTCTTCATATCGAATTTCATTATTTAGCGTATTGTTCAATCTCTGTTACGGCATCTGTATTGTCGATATCTTCCCATTCCATCGGTTTAACCTTCTCTTGTAAGTACTGGAAGACTACAAACAGCGCAGGAACGATAAAAATTTGGCAAATCATACCGATTAACATACCACCGATAGAAGCTGTACCCAGTGTACGGTTACCGTGAGCACCTACACCGAAGGCAAACATCAACGGAAGCAAACCGACTACCATAGCCAATGATGTCATCAAAATCGGGCGGAGACGGGCACCGGCACCCAATACGGCTGCCCATGTGATACTCATACCCATCTTACGACGGTCGAGGGCGAACTCTACAATCAAGATGGCATTCTTGGCCAACAGACCCATCAACATGATTAACGCGATCTGCATATAGATATTATTGGACATCGTACCCAGAATCATCTTCAATGCCGAAATATTACCGATAGCACTTACACCGTTCACAAACAGGAAGCTGCCTAACAGACCGAACGGAACGGATAACAATACAGCCAGCGGAAGAATGTAACTTTCGTACTGTGCACTCAACAATAAGTAAACGAATACGAAACAGAGCACAAAAATCAGTCCGGTAGCACTTCCGCTACTTTGAGCCTCTTCACGCGCCATACCTCCTAGTTCATACGTATAACCGGTAGGCAGGTTTTCTTGAGCAACTTCGGCAAGAGCCGTCAATGCCTGACCGGATGTATAACCACTTGCCGGAGCTACCATTACTTTCATAGAGGTATAAAGGTTGAAACGACTAATAATATCCGGACCATATACTTTCTCCACAGAAATGAACTGGGCAATCGGGGCCATCTCGCCTGCACTATTACGCACCTTGATATTTTTTAAAGATTCCAGGTTTTTGCGTGATAACGGATCTGACTGAATCATAACACGATACATCTTACCGAAACGATTGAAGTTGGATGCGTACAAACCTCCGTAATATCCTTGCATAGTAGTGAGGATATCGCTCGGGCTGATGCCAGCTTTTTTACAAGCTGCCGCATCAATGTCAATCATGTATTGCGGGAAATTCGGGTTGAAGGAAGTCTTTGCTGAATTAATTTCCGGACGTGCTTCCAATGCTGCCGTATAATCATTAACCACATCGAAGAATTTGTTCAGATCACCACCGGTCTTATCCTGCATATTCACTTCAATATCCGTAGATGCCGAGTAACCCGGGATCATAGGAGGAGCGAAGAACAATACTTGTGCTTCTTTGATAATCTTCTGTGCACGCATATATAAGGAGCCGACCACAACGTCTGAATTCTGTATCATGGAACGTTCGTCCCAGTCTTTCAGTTTGATAATGAAAGAACCATAGGAAGGTCCCTGACCACCGATAAAGCTGAATCCGGAAATCATAGTACGTGACAATACCGCAGGATCGGAAGCGATCAGACTGTCTACACGTGCCAAAATCTCTTCGGAACGGTCTTGAGAAGTACCCGGAGGTAATGTTACTGCTCCCATCAGTGTTCCGGTATCTTCATTAGGTACCATACCTGTCGGGGTGGTGTTCATGAAGAATACAAGTATCGCAATGGAAGCGACAACTAATCCCATAGACAACCATTTCTTCTGGATAAAGAACAGTACTCGTTTCTTATAACGTTTCAGGATTGATTCGTATGTATCGTTGAATCTGTTTTTAAACTTCTTCGTACTCATTCCAATCAGTGCCAGAACACTAAGCACTACGAAAATAGCAGTAACTATCGGATTGATACTGAACAAACCAAAGATCATGCCGAGAATGGCAATAAGCGTGAAAGTAAGTGTAATTCCCGGATGCAACATCTTCCCGATAGCTTCGGTATATCTGTTGATCATAGTTGTATGGGCTGCCGTATAGGCTACTTTCATACGTTCTTTCAATGTGGAGTCTTCCGTTGTTCCATCTTCTTTTTTGTGAGGTTTCAGAAGAACGGCGCACAAAGCCGGACTCAAAGTCAATGCGTTCAATGCAGACAGACCGATAGCGATAGCCATAGTCATACCGAACTGACGATAGAATGTTCCTGCTGTACCTCCCATGAAACTTACCGGAACGAATACAGCCATCATGACCAACGTAATAGATACGATAGCACCACCCAATTCATTCATGGCATCGATAGAAGCCAGACGGGCAGATGTATAACCTTGGTCAAGCTTGGCATGCACACCCTCGACGACCACAATCGCATCGTCGACCACAATCGCAATAGCAAGCACGAGCGCACATAACGTCAACAAGTTCAAACTGAATCCTACCAGGGACAGGATGAAGAAAGTACCGATCAGAGCTACCGGAATGGCGATAGTCGGAATCAATGTGGAACGTAAATCCTGCAAGAAGATATACACTACGATAAACACCAGGATAAATGCTTCGATCAACGTCTTCAATACTTCATGGATAGAAGCGAAGAGGAAGTCGTTGGCATTCATGGAGATGTTCAGTTTCAAGCCGGTAGGTAACGTTTTTGATGCTTCATCCAACAATGCTTCAATATCACTGATGGTCTGTGTCGCATTGGTTCCTGCCATCTGGTATACGATACAAGTCACAGATTTGTGGCCGTCTACCCGGTTGGTAAAGTTATATCCCAAACGGTCCAGCTGAATTTCTGCTATATCTTTCAGACGGAGTACTTCACCGTCAGGAAGAGATTTGATAACGATATTTTCAAACTCTTCAGGCTGTTGCAAACGTCCTTTATAGCGGATAGTATATTGGAAAGTTTGGTTACTTCGTTCACCGAACTGTCCTGGAGCTGCTTCGACATTTTGTTCTGCCAGAGCAGTGGAAACATCACTAGGTACGAGCTTGTATTGTGCCATGACGTCCGGTCGTAACCAGATACGCATAGAATAATCCTGACCCAAAACGTTAGCATCACCTACACCTTGAACACGTTGTACTTGTGGGATTAGGTTGATTTTAGCATAGTTTTCAATAAATGATTCGCTATATGTATCTGTCTCGTCATATAGAGAGAATACTACCAGCATGGAAGTCTGGCGTTTTTGAGTGGTTACACCGACTTTAGTTACTTCGGCAGGCAACAGACCTTGTGCCATAGAGACACGGTTTTGTACATTGACAGCGGCCATGTCCGGGTCTGTTCCTTGTTTAAAATATATGGATATCTCACCGGAACCTGTGTTTGACGCAGTTGAGGTCATATACATCATGTTTTCTACACCGTTGATCTGTTCCTCCAATGGAGCAATCACGGAATTCAATACGGTCGATGCACTGGCTCCCGTATAGGTGGCTCTTACCGAAACAGTAGGAGGCGCGATGTCCGGATACTGCGTGATAGGCAGTGTCGCCAATCCGATAGCCCCCAGGATGACTATCAGGATAGAAATAACGGTTGATAGTACCGGACGGTTAATAAATCTATCTAATTTCATATGATTATCTGATTATTAGTTGAAGGCTGTGGCTAAATTACCGTCGCGTTGGTCTTTCAAATGTTGTTGATAGTTTGCTTCTTTTTGCGCCGGTGTGATAGGCTGAACCTTCTGACCGTCTTTCAGGTTTTGTACTCCTTCGATTACAATTTTATCTCCTGAATTCAAACCGGAAGTAACCAAGTACTCTTTCCCGTTATCCAGATTAAAGATTTTGATTTCTGTATATTTCACTGTGTTGTCCGGTTGCAGAACATAAACGAACTTCTTATCCTGGATTTCTACTGTTGCAGACTGCGGTATAGTGATTACATTCTCCATGGTATAAGGAATCAGAGCGTTTGCCGTGCCTCCACTACGCAATACATGTTCCTTATTCGGGAAGATAGCACGAATGCTTACCGAACCGGTAGATTGGTCGATAACGCCTGTGATAGCGTCTACTTTTCCATCTACATCGTATGTGGAACCGTCGATTAGTTGCAGTTTGATAGTCGGTATCTTGCTGATTTCTTCTTTGATTGTGCTACCGGACTTGGTCATTGCCAGCAATTCCTTTTCTGTCATTGAGAAGTATACGTATACTTCGTCAATTTCGGATACGGTAGTCATCGGTGTAGCGATAGAAGGGCTTACTAGTGCCCCTATACGATAAGGAATATCGTTGATAACACCATCTGACGGGCTTTTAACTTGTGTGAATGACAAGTTCTGTTGAGCAGTGGTCAGTTGTGCTTTTGCCTGTGCCAACTGTGCTTTGGTTTGTGCCAGAGAGTTTTCTGCCATTGCCAGGTCATAGTCACTGATAATTTGCTTCTTGTTCAACTCTTTCTTATTGTCATACGTCATTTGTTGAGTGCTCACTGCTGCTTCGGCTGTAGCAACTGCTGCTTTGGCAGTGCGTACGGCTGCTTCATATTGAGTCGGGTCAACAATGAACAACACTTGTCCCTTACGTACAGTTGCTCCTTCGTCTACGCACAGTTTCGTGATGAAGCCCGATACTTGGGGGCGGATTTCTACATCTTGTTTACCTTTGATTGTAGCCGGATAAGCGGTTGTTAAATTGGCAGTTGTTTTTTGTAACTCTTGTACTGCATATTCAGGAGCCTTTCCTGTGTCATTGCCCTTATTGCCACAACTAGACAAGAGGGCTACGCAAAATGCAAATAAAACAATTCTACTTTTCATACTTAATAAATATCTGTTTTTTAATTTAATGCGTTTGTTGCCAGTGTGCTGTTCGTCCATATAGATTAAGGGGGTTAAGGAAGAAAAAGCCGGAAACTAATTCGGTTAAATTAGTTTCCGGCTGCAAAAGTACTTTAAATTCGGTATTCTTGTTCTCTGATACCGTGTTTTTTAACTATGTTTTTTACTTTATTTTATGATATACAGGAGTCATAATAAAACTTAACTCATAATCTTGGTAAGGAAGACGGTATTTTTCCAGTGGTATAGCTCCCCAACTGTTCACACAAGCAAGCCCTGCTTGTGCCTTATCGATACAGAAATTGGTGAAGTCTGCCTTTTCTACTTCCGGTGAGTGACGTTGATCTTTACCGTCACCGTCATCCAATGACTCGATGGTATAATTCAGGGCAGAAGCAGAGAAAGGAGCATCCGATATGAATTGCAATCCGTTACCACTAATGTTCAGAAGTCTCCACCAGCGGATATCCGTTTTGGTTCCGGTTTCCTGCGGGCGGATGTAAGGATAGAATTGTTCTTCTACTGTCTGGCGGTATTTGCCTAGCATGGCTCCGTGGTTACGGTCAGCAT
>ERZ1503853.836-NODE-836-length-8333-cov-4.097487_pt1 | contig 8333 bp, 4 predicted proteins | sample MGYA00572260_ERZ1503853 | MGnify/ENA primary metagenome ERZ1503853 (study PRJEB39906, sample SAMEA3182114) | gut metagenome | biome: human; feature: gut; material: Stool; isolation source: human stools | place: Canada | collected 2013-06-10 ...
TACGCCGCCATGCGGTTCGCCTCCGATGCGAAACGCGAATCGCCGGCCGAACGGATCGCCGAACGGCTCATCGGAGGAATTCTCGCCGAGGAGGATCGGTTTTCCGCCATCGGCGTCCACCGACACTACCGGCTGTACGATCTGGTCGGACGGAACGTCGAGCTGTCCGACGAGGAGCGCCTCTTCGTCCGCCGCCGCTCGCATCTCGACTTTCTGCTCTACAACCGGATGGACAACACGCCGATTCTGGGGATCGAGGTGGACGGCGTGCTCCACCACCGCTTCGACGAGGTGCAGGTCGCCCGCGACCGGCGCAAAAACGGTATTCTCGTCAAGATCGGCCTGCCGCTTCTGCGTCTCTCCACGGACGGCAGCAGCGAAAAGGAGCGGATCGTAGGCGCGCTCGAACAGGCCATGCAGCAGGGGTGAGTGCCGAGCAGCGACAAATCCGCAAGGCGATCCGAGACCGACAGGATACGGTTCGCAAACAGCGATGAGCAGAAAATTCACGGAACGAAGCCGCAAGGCCGAAGGAGGAATATCCAAGACATAACGATTCCCCGGCAGACCGGAGTTATCACGCTTTTCCGACGGCCAATCCGTCAGCTGTTTTCACTCCACATGTCGCACTGCTTCATGATCGTACTCAACGCATCTTCCTGTCCCTCGGGCGGATAATCATACTTCTTGAGCAATCGTTTCACGATCCGACGCATGCCGGCACGGGCGCTCTCCTTGAGGTTCCAGTCGATCGTCTTGTTGCGGCGCAGCGCATCGGTCAGTTCCCGTGTAATGGCAACCAACTGTTCGTTCGTATAGAAATCGCGTACGGCCTCGGGTTTGGTCAGCGCATCGTAAAATGCCAGCTCTTCGTCGTTCAGATCGAGCGCTTTGTCGGATTCTTTGCCGTGGGCGATCTCGTGGGCGATTTTCAGCAACTCCTGAATTACCTCCTCGTTGGTCAGCAACCCTTTGAGGTAATTGCTCATGGCACGGGACAGAATCTCGGAGAATTTTTCGGCCCGCACCGTATTGGTCCGTTGATAAATTCGCACCTATTCGGCAATCAGCTTGCGCAACAGTTCGACGGCGAAGTTTCTCTCCTTCATCCGGGAGATCTCTTCGAGAAATTTCGGATCGAACAGCGAAAACTCCTCCTCGACGTCGGAGAAGAGGTTGATTACACCGTCGCTCTTGATGCTCTGTTTGAGCAGCTCGTTGATCCGTGCGTTGATTTCGCGCAGCGACATTTTGCCCTTGCCTTCGATGCGCGTCAACAGCGTGCGCACAGCTTCGAAATAGGCCGCTTCGAGACGCTGCTCGTAGTTCAACAAACTCTGACAGAGCGACAACGCCTGCCGCAACAGCAGCGCCTCCTTGATAAACAGCTTCTTCGGCTCCTCGCGTTCGGGAGCTTGCAGAAAATCGACTCCTCCGCTGATCGCTTTGGCCCGTTCCAGATCGGATTTGCCGAAAAAGGCCGTATAGTCGAACCCGTGCAACAAATCACGACACACTTCCAATCTCTTCTGAAACTCGGGATAGGCCGTTTTCGACACGTCGGGATCGCCGTAATTCTTGCGGTCGCGGAGCGTATAGTCGCTCATCGCCTTCCTCAACGCCGACGCGATGCCGACATAATCCACCACCAGTCCGCCCTGTTTGTCGCCGAAGACCCGGTTGACACGCGCAATGGCCTGCATCAGATTGTGGCCGGCCATCGGCTTATAGACGTACATCGTCGCCAGCGACGGCACATTGAATCCGGTGAGCCACATATCGACCACAATCACGATTTTCAACGCGCCGCCGTCGTCCTTGAACGCTTTTTCCAACTCCCTTTTACGGGCATCGTTCCCGATGATCGGACGCCACTCCTCGGGATCGCCATTGCCCGAAGTCATTACGACGGCCAGTTTCCCGCTCCATGCCGGACGCATTTCGAGCAGCCGGCGATAGATCTTGATCGCAATCGGCCGCGAGTAGGCCACGATCATCGCTTTCCCCGTCTGTTCGTACTGGCGGTTCTCCTCGTAGTGTTTTACGATGTCTTCGCACAGCGAACCGATGGTTTCGTCGGCCCCGAGAATCGAGTCGATGCGCCCCAGCTCGCGCTTGCTCTTCTCGATGACATACGCTTCCGCCTCGGCCGCCATCGCATCGTATTCGTCGTCGATACGGCGCAGGGTCGCCTCGTCGAGTTTCAGGTTGATCACACGGCTTTCGTAATAGACCGGTCGCGTCGCACCGTCCTCCACCGACTGTGTCATGTCGTATACGTCGATATAATCGCCGAACACCTCGCGGGTCGATCGATCCTTCAACGCGATGGGCGTTCCGGTGAAGCCGATATAGGTCGCATTGGGCAGTGCGTTGCGCACCAGACGAGCCGCACCGACGATGACCTTCGCCTGCGTCGTACCGTCGGGCATGGTCACCATTTTCACCTTCTCCTCCAATCCGTATTGGCTGCGGTGTGCCTCGTCGGCCATGACCACGATATTGCGGCGCTCGGAGAGCGGTTCGTCGCTTTCCTCGAATTTCTGCATCGTCGTAAAGAAGATGCCGTTCGCCTCGCGTCCGGCCAGCAGCTCTTTCAAATGAGCGCGGCTCTTGGCCTGGACAGGTTTCTGACGCAGAAAGTCTTCGCATCGGGCGAACTGCCGATAGAGCTGCCCGTCCAGATCGTTGCGGTCGGTCAGCACGACAATGGTCGGCGACGACATCGCCTGCTGCAACAGCTTCGAGAAGAAGACCATCGAAAAGGACTTGCCGCTGCCTTGCGTATGCCAGAAAACGCCGCCTTTGCCATCCGTCCGTGCAGCTTCCATCGTCGACAGTACCGCCTTGCGCACGGCGTAGAACTGGTGATAGGCTCCCAATATCTTCGCACTTTGCTTCCCGTCCTTCGAGAAACACAGGAAATTGCGTATCAACTCCACCAGCCGCACCTTGTCGAACATCCCCCGAAACAGCACGTCGAACCCGGCACAGCTCCGATCCTCCATCGAACCGTCGACCGTTTTCCACGCCATAAAGCGGTCTTCTCCCGCCGTAATCGTGCCGGCCTTGGTAATCGCGTGGTCGCTCATCACACAGAACGCATTGTAGATGAAGAGCGACGGAATCTCCTGCATGTAATTGCGCAACTGCGCATAGGCCTCCGAAACGTCGGTATTCTCGCGCGAGGGCGATTTCAACTCCACCACGACCAGCGGCAGACCGTTGACGAAGACGACGATATCCGCCCGCTTCACCGATCGCTCCTCGACCGTCCACTGGTTCGCTACCGTAAAATAATTTCGCAACGGCGTATCGTAGTCGACGAGCCGCACGAGTTCCGAACGCTGCTCCCGGCCGTCGAAGTAGTTGACCGCGACACCGTTTTGAAGATAATCGGTAAACTGCTCGTTCTTTTGTACCAACGAACCGCCCTCGTAGGTCCGTATCTTCGTGATCGCCTCCTCGATCGCCGCGGCAGACAAGGACGGATTCAGCTCCTGCACCGCCGCCCGCAGTTGCTCCATGTAGATCCGTATAATCGCGCGCGACCTCCGGCCCATAGACATAGTCGTAGCCCAGCTGCTCGCGGAACAACTCGATTATCGCATTTTCAAAATCGGCTTCGGTGAAGTGCATAATTATAAGTTTCTCCAATTATGTTCTACATCGAGTAATGGAATCTGCTCAATTAAATAGTTTTGAGCATTTTGAGAGTATCTTTTATGTGTTTGACTATTTAGTTTTATTTCTTTATAAAATTCTGGATTGTCTTGGATATGTAAATAATTTATAACTTTTAACAATTTTGTTGTAGTAATATACACAAAGCGTTGTTGTATATTAGTCGTCATTGCTTTAAGGCCTAAAGAATAAAAATCTAACTCGTTGACTCTTTTAACGGCTACGACTGCTGCATTAGGACTGTTTTTGACTAATGTGACTTCTACATCGGCCTTTTTTGTTATTTTCAATGATATGGATGGACCTTCTCCTTCTCTGCTAAGTTGAATGCCTGCAACGCCCTTAAAAATCTCATTCCAACTAATGCCACTTCGTAATTTATTTGCGATATTTCTAATTTCTGTATCGGACGGTTGCGTATTTTTCTCGCCAGAAATAACAGCATCCAAAATACATAAAGGCCGAATTTTTGAATAAGCTTCTGGCCCTCGCCTTGATCCGGGATTCAATAATTTTTTTATTTCTTTAGTCTCAAATCGAAATAATGCATCTATGTCTAATGGTGCTAATGTTGCTATAGGAAGAACTCTTTGAGGTAATCGATCAGATAGTTTTATACCAAACACATTATTGAGTATATCAGAGAATAATGTTACTCCCGATTGGATATGAACATATAATTGTTGCTCTGATATTTGTAGAATATAGTGTTGCGCAGCATCTCGTAATCCATTGATTGCTTGAGCAACTAAGGCTTGCTCTTCTGTTAAGAATTTTATATCCCCATTAGAAACTGCTATTCGTAAACACGCATCAAAGCCAATAGTATTTTTATTGTTTCTTTTGTCGCGGATTTTCCCGTTGCGATGTGCTATTGCAGCTTTTAGAATCATTTCAAAGCTATGATCCAATAGAATTAAAGCTCCGGTATGTCGACATTGCTCCTGTGGCCTATTAAATAATTCAATACTTAATATTAAAGAGTCCGTTGCTTTTTCAAGTAGCATTTTAACCTCTTTTTTCATAGCTTTTATGTTTAAATTTCTCCGGTCATCAGTTTGGGCAGCAAGGTGTCGCGCAGGGCGGAAAGGTTCCTGTTTTCAATTCTATGTGCAATAACAGAATCAAAAAGCGGAGTAAAAATTTTATCTAAATATTCCAATATCGGTTTTTCAGGTATTTTTACCTCGGAAGATTCCAAATCGCATCGTTTGATATGTCCCATTGTAACGGCCTTATCGTTTGCAATACGAATAAATTTATTCAGGTGATGTTTTGTCCAATAGAATATGAACCATTTGGGGTAGTTGCCCGATGTAACTTTGAATAGATGTTGGTTGAGCCCGCACCTGCCGCCACACCATACGTCCACAAGTAAAGTTCCCGACCAAGAAAAAATAATATCTCCGTCGTTAATTATATACTCTGGTCTTATGGATGTTGAGCATCTATCACTTGAGGCATCGCATTGCCCTTGCCCCAATTCTTTTATTTTCAAAACGGGCAGGCTGTTTTGAAGGGATACGGGCGGAAACTTTTGCATTGCCAAACCATTTAGATATTGTGCAATATCCGTTAAACTTTTGGTCTGGTAGTTGCCTAATTGGCTGTCATTGTCCACAAAACACGATTTGAAGAGGGCCTGCGCCTGCTCTTCCAAATTCGCATTGATCCGCCGATTCAATTCGATTTTATCATCCAACACCCCCAAAATATTGATAATCTTATCTTGACTATCTATATCTGGAAGACTTGTTGTTAATAAAGACAGTTCCGAAAATGTTATTTGAGGAAATGTCCCAGAGCGAGACTCTGCAAGCATTTGTAACTCAGCTATTACAACTTGACTTTGTAATATGTAATAAAGATATAATGGTCGTATTTTTTCATTGGCACGTAATACCATGAGTTTTGTGGATGAAATATAATCTGTTGCATCAAAATCTATATATGCAAAATGTTTATTAGAAGGTCTGATTTCACTATATAAGATGTCTCCCTTCTGAAAAGTCTTTTTGAATTGGCCTTTGAGATTCTCATTGGATTCTTTACGATGGTTCAAACATTTACCTTCTAAAACGTCCGAGGTGTTTATGAGAACCACATTCTGAGCTTTGCCTCTATATGTATTTGATATAGAGTCGCATAAATCTCCCAGCCGGTATGTTTTCCACTCGCTCATCCGTTACGAATTAAAAATGTATTGATGAGTATTTTTTAATTCTTGTTCACATTGATTCATAGCAGTCTCATCTGTGAATGCAACAGTCTGATATTCGATATTGTCGATGTGTTTTAGAACATATTTTCGTTTTTCGAGATTGTTGCGTGTCCCACAACCCCAAGGCACAGGTAATAGAGAACTCATCCGATATGCGACATGTTTTCCTTTTCCGAATAATACCAACTCCTTTGTATCCTTTCGGCGCAAATGATATACCCCATATCCAAGAGGAGCATAGAGATATTCCCCTTTAAATGGATGCGGAAACGATCTCCATTCATTCCAGTTATATTGAGATATTATTTTGTTGTTCATAATCTTTTACTCCATTTTATACCCGATACTTCCCAACTGCCGGCGGATCTCCGCCTCCAAATCGTGAGATTGCTGGAACAGCTCCGACAATTCGCCCGTCAGCCGCTCCATCTTCTCGGCGAAGGGCTCCGAATCCTCCGCTTGCGCCGCGATGCCGACATAGCGTCCCGGCGTCAGAACAAAGTCCTGCGCCGCGATCTCCTCCATCGTCGCTGCGGCGCAGAAGCCCTTCTCGGCCTCCCTGCGTCCCTCGGCATAGGCCCGATAGGTGTCGGCGATGCGCTGGATGTCGCCCCGATCGTTCGGTTCCTCGCTGTCGGTCAGCTCGCGCAGCTTGCGCGAGACCATCGTACCGAGATTGCGGGCGTCGATAAACAGCGTTTTACCCTTTTGTTTCTTGTCCTTGTTGAAGAACCAGATCGAGACGGGAATCTGCGTCGTATAGAACAACTGCGGCGGCATGGCCACGATGCAATCGACCAAATCGGCCTCCACCAGCTTCCGGCGAATCTCGCCCTCGCCGCCGCTCTGGCTCGACAGCGAACCGTTGGCCAGCACGACACCCGCCCGTCCCGTCGGGGCGAGGTGGTGGATAATGTGCTGAATCCATGCGAAATTGGCATTGCCATTAGGAGGCGTGCCGTATTTCCAGCGCACATCGCCCGCCAATTTGTCCGCGCCCCAGTCGCTGAGGTTGAACGGAGGATTGGCCATCACGAAATCGGCCTTGAGGGTCGGATGGCAGTCGTTGAAAAAAGTGTCGGCATTGTATCGCCCGAGGTCGGCCTCGATGCCCCGGATCGCAAGATTCATCTGCGCCATCTTCCAGGTCGTCGGGTTGGAGTCCTGCCCATAAACCGAGATATTCTTAATATTCCCGGAGTGGCTCTCGATAAACTTCGCCGACTGCACGAACATACCGCCCGAACCGCAGCAGGGATCGTACACACGACCTTTGTAGGGTTGCAGCACGTTTACCAGCGTTTTGACAATGCAGGCGGGCGTATAGAACTCGCCGGCGAGTTTCCCTTCCGCCTCGGCAAATTTCGAGAGACAGTACTCATAGGCGCGTCCCAGAATATCTTTCGAGTCGCCATGTTCGTGCATCCGGATATTCGTGAACAGATCAACCACATCGCCCAACCGGCGCTTGTCGAGTTCGGGACGAGCGAAATTCTTCGGGAGAATATCTTTCAATCGCTTATTCTCCTTCTCGATCGCCCGCATCGCATTGTCTATCACCTGGCCTATTTCGGGCGTGTGCGCCTCGGCCGCAATCCGCTCCCAGCGGGCTTCGGTCGGGACATAGAAGATATTTTCGGCCGTATATTCGTCCTTGTCCTCCTCGAATCCTTCGCCCTCGGCGACAAGCTGCCGGTATTTCGTTTCGAACTTATCGGAAATATATTTCAGGAAAATAAGCCCCAACACAACGGACTTGTACTCCGATGCGTCGATATTGCCGCGCATCTTGTCCGCGGCCTTCCATATTTCCCTCTCAAAGCCGATATCGGCCGTGTTCATGGTTGCCATTATGCAATAATTTTATGTAAAGATACAAAATCCTTCTAATTATTCTTATTGATCAGATTCACCACCACCTTCGTCATCACGTCCTTCTCCTCGGTGCGGCTCTCTGCGATCATCAGCGTCAGGGCCACCAACGTGTTGTTATCCAAGAGACGCGAGCCGTCGGGACGGTAGAGGATGCGGTTGTTCTCCAAGAACCAGAGGAACAGGAACGCCGCGATGCGTTTGTTGCCGTCGCTGAACGAGTGGTTCTTGACCGTCAGGTAGAGCAGGTTGGCCGCTTTCTCCTCGACGCTCGGGTAGAGGTCGCGGCCGCCGAAGGTCTGGTAAATCGCGCCCATCGTGCTCTTGAACGACTCGTCCTTCTCGCGGGCGAACAGGGCGCTGCCGCCGAACTTGTCGCGCAACACCTGCAACGCCGCCATCGCATTCTCATAGGTCGCGCGGAACGGCTCCTCAGACGTAGTGGCCGATACCTCCAACTGCTGATAATCGTAGCGGTCGAGCGTATCGAGGCCGTAGGTGTAGTCCGTAATCACGCGCAGCAGCCCGACCGCCTCGGATTTCGTAACCTCCTTCG
>ERZ1503853.846-NODE-846-length-8259-cov-3.805583_pt1 | contig 8259 bp, 9 predicted proteins | sample MGYA00572260_ERZ1503853 | MGnify/ENA primary metagenome ERZ1503853 (study PRJEB39906, sample SAMEA3182114) | gut metagenome | biome: human; feature: gut; material: Stool; isolation source: human stools | place: Canada | collected 2013-06-10 ...
TAAATGCAGAAAAACGATATTTTTTTTGAAATAATACGCAAAATCGGCATTTAAAAAGGCTTATACGTGTTTTTTATCTATTTTTGCAGACATGAAAACGCTTACTGATACCCAATATATACATGCTCTCATAGCCGAAGGAGAGCACCAACAACAAGATTTCAAGTTCGAAATATCTGATGCGCGAAAAATTGCCAAGACGCTTTCTGCCTTTTCAAATACGGATGGCGGACGGCTTCTCATCGGCGTAAAGGACAATGGTAAAATTGCCGGAGTGCGTTCCGATGAAGAACAATATATGATAGAGGCAGCAGCCCGGTTATACTGCCGGCCGGAAGTGAGTTACAGCACACAGACCTATCAGGTAGAAGGCCGCAGCGTATTGCTGGTGCAAATCGATGAAAGCGACCGTAAACCGGTATATGCCAAGGACGAAGCCGGCAAATATCTTGCCTATCTGCGCATCAAGGACGAGAACATACTTGCCACCCCGGTACATCTGCGTATCTGGCAACAAAGCGAAAGTCCCCAAGGAGAATTGATAGAATATACCGAACGGGAGCAGCTACTGCTTGATTTACTGGAACAAAACGACCGGTTGTCACTGAATCGTTATTGCCGTCTGGCACGTCTGTCACGCCGTGCTGCAGAGCATCTGCTTGCCAAACTCATCCGTTATGACATTGTGGAACCCGTATTCGAAGGGCATAAGTTTCACTTCAAGCTGAAATAAAGAGTTGGAGTGCTGGTAAAAAGCAAGTTATTTACTACCTTTGCGCCCATAAATCAGAAAAATTATCATCATGGGTATATTTGCCAAGCTATTCAACAAGAATTCGGAAGAGGTTTCTTCCAGAAATGTGGAGGACTTCGTTTCATTGACACGCGTCTATTTCCAGTCCGTGATAGCCGCCAACCTGGGCATCACCAACATCCGTTTTGTGCCGGATGTAGCCAACTTCAAACGTTTATTCAAAATCCCCACACAAGGCGGACGTCTGGGACAAGCGGAAAAAGCAGCTTCCCGCAAGATGCTGATGCAGGATTACGGCATCAGCGAAAGCTTTTTTAAAGAGATTGACGCATCCGTAAAAAAACACTGCCGTACACAGAACGATGTACAAGCCTATCTTTTCATGTATCAGGGATTCTCCAACGACCTGATGATGTTAATGGGCAACTTGATGCAATGGAAATTCCGTATGCCTTCCATCTTCAAAGGCGCATTACGCAGCATGACCGAAAAAACAGTACATGAGGTTTGCACCAAGACCGTGTGGAAAAAGGACGATGTGCACAAGACCGCTATGACAGTCCGCCAATACAAAGAGCGGTTGGGATACTCGGAACAATGGATGACAGAGTATGTATACAACATAGTCATGCTGGCAAAGAAAGAACCGAAAAAGAAAGGTGACGAACAAGAAAAAGCATAAGCTAAAGTTTTGACAAATAGGCAGAAAAGCGTTTGTTAGCAAAACGAAAAGAAATCTAAAATATTTCATAAGACGAAAGGCGAGGTTTTTATACCCCGCCTTTTTTTGTTATATTTATCAGACCGTTTTTCCCCTCACGGAATATTGAAAGCGCATCCTGCGCCAATCACCGATTATTAATCTCTAAAAAAGAATTGCGTATGAAACAAAAGAAAATGCTTGCACTCACTCCCTCACAACTGAAACAACTTTACCGGCACGAACTCCCCGAACTGACCGGCATCGCCGCCCGAAGCGGAGATGCACAGATTTTCAAAACACATCTGTCGGAGTATATGGCGGGACATCCCCAAGCGGAAAGTGAGGCCGGCAAGCTGATTCGACTTCTGATTGATTATGACGGACAAAAAGTACATGAGCTCTCAACGGACAAGCAACTACCTGTTTCAACCCTCTCCTTACTCTATGATTTCCTCACCGGCAAATTGGAAGAATACCTCGAAACTGACCTTTTCATTGATTTATTCCGACAATTCAAACGTCTGCAACACCCCGAACATCCCCTACCCGGCTTCCAACGCGTAAAAGCCTGGAGTGAACGGTGGCTTTCCGGACTGGATGAGGATGTGCAACAACTCCGGGCATACAACAAAGAACGTATCCTGCATGCCCTCATACAGAAAATAGAAAACCGTAAGAATTCTGCTTCACGCTTTCATTTTGCAGAAGGCATCAGCTATGAAGAAAAATTCCGGCTCGTCAGCGAATGGTGGAACGATTTCCGCTTCCACCTTGCAATGGCAGTGAAAAGCCCCACGGAACTGAACCGCTTCCTGGGCAATTCACTTTCCGTGGAAACCATGTATTTATTGTCGCGTGCACGTAAAAAAGGCATGCCGTTCTTCGCCACCCCCTACTACCTTTCCTTATTGAACTGTACCGGAAGCGGCTATAACGACGACTCTTTACGCAGCTATATCCTCTACTCGCCCCAATTGGTGGAGACCTACGGACAAATCCGCGCCTGGGAACGCGAAGACATTGTAGAAGCCGGCAAGCCGAACGCTGCAGGCTGGTTATTGCCCGACGGTCACAATATCCACAGACGCTATCCTGAGGTGGCCATTCTTATCCCCGATACCATGGGGAGAGCCTGCGGCGGACTTTGCGCTTCCTGCCAGCGTATGTACGATTTCCAAAGCAAACGCCTCAACTTTGAATTTGAAGAACTGCATCCCAAAGAAAGCTGGGACAAGAAATTGCGCCGCCTAATGACCTATTTCGAAGAAGACACGCAATTGCGTGACATCCTCATTACCGGCGGCGATGCCCTTATGAGCCAGAACAAAACCTTGCGCAACATATTGGACGCCGTTTACCGTATGGCGGTGCGCAAGCGAAAAGCCAACCAGGAACGCCCGGAAGGTGAAAAATACGCCGAATTGCAACGCATCCGCCTCGGTTCGCGCCTGCCCGCCTATCTACCGATGCGCATCAATGACGAATTAGTGGACATATTGCGTGAATTCAAGGAAAAGGCATCCACGGTCGGCATACGTCAGTTTATCATCCAGACACATTTCCAAACCCCGCTGGAAGTTACTCCCGAAGCAGAGGAAGGCATTCGCAAACTGCTCTCGGCAGGATGGCTCATCACCAACCAACTGGTGTATAATGTAGCTGCATCCCGCCGGGGGCACACTGCACGCCTGCGACAGGTATTAAATAAACTGGGCATAATCTGTTACTACACATTCTCGGTGAAAGGATTTGAAGAAAATAATGCCGTTTTCACTCCAAACAGCCGCTCCATACAAGAAGAGCAGGAAGAAAAAGCATTCGGAAAACTTACCAAAGAAGATGCACATAACCTCTCCGTACTGTTGGAACGGACACACGACCCTGCCGCCTGTATCCGCCGTTTTACGAAAGCACATCGCCTGCCGTTCCTCGCCACAGACCGGAATGTGCTGAACCTGCCTGCCATCGGCAAAAGCATGACCTTCAAAATGGTAGGAATCACTCCGGAAGGAAAGCGTATCCTTCGTTTCGAACACGACGGTACACGTCGCCATAGTCCTATCATAGACAGCATCGGAGCGGTATACATTGTCGAAAGCAAATCCATAGCCGCCTATCTGCGACAACTGCAAGCCATGGGAGAAGACACGGAAGACTATGCTTCCATCTGGAACTATACGGAAGGGAAAACCGAACCCCGGTTCAGCTTATACGAATATCCGAACTTTCCTTTCCGGATTACGGAAAAAATGAGTAATCTGGGACTTGAAAGCTGCTGAAAAACTATTTTTGATTAACTTTGCCTTATCATCCGCTAATGTATAAGCAAAATCAACCTTATGGAAATAGAACAGCATCCTTTAGAACCTTTCCTTCCCGGCAATGCACGTTTGCTGATGCTGGGGAGTTTCCCGCCGCAAAGAAAACGCTGGTCCATGGAGTTTTACTACCCGAACTGGAATAATGACATGTGGCGTATTGCAGGTCTTTTATTCTTCAATGACAAAGACCATTTTGCCGACAAATCCCAAAAAGCTTTCCGCAAGGAGCGTATCATCGATTTCCTGAACGAAAAAGGGATAGCCCTGTTCGATACGGCCACTGCCATAAGGCGATTGCAAGACAATGCATCCGATAAGTACCTCGAAGTGGTCCGGCCCACCGACATATCCGCATTATTGCAACAACTGCCACAGTGCAAAGCGATTGTCACTACGGGACAAAAAGCCACCGACACGCTCTGTGCGCTGTTCTCATTGCAAGAACCTAAAGTCGGGGATTTTACAGAATTCATTTTCGCAGACCGCCCTATGCGGCTCTACCGCATGCCCTCTTCATCAAGAGCTTATCCGCTGGCTTTAGAAAAAAAAGCGGCAGCCTATCGCATTATGTATCAGGACTTACAAATGTTATAAGCCATTTTTTTAAGAAAATAAAGCAACAAAGAACTTGCAGATTTGAAAGTTTCCATTACCTTTGCAGCCGCAAACACGGGAGTAGCTCAGTTGGTAGAGCACCGGTCTCCAAAACCGGGTGTCGGGAGTTCGAGCCTCTCCTCCCGTGCAACGATAAAAAGCTGTAAGTTAACCACTTGCAGTTTTTTTACAGTTTATAGGTCGGACAAAAGCCGGACAAATAAAAAATTGAATTGTCGAACATCATACGTTTTCATACCTGAAAAACGTATAAAAAAAATGTTTTCCAGACAAAGAAAAGGCTCTCCGTTAGCCGCAATAGTTAGCTACACTCTCCCTAAGTTGCATACCGGGAAGAATTGGTATGTAGATTTCACCTGTTATGACCCTGCCGAACAAAAGATGAAGCGGAAAAAGTATATGCTTGACGGCATTGCTAAAGTAACAGAACGCCGGAAAATGGCAGCAGATATTATCACCAGTGTAACACAACGCCTGCGTTCCGGGTGGAACCCATGGGCCGAATTATCTAATTCAAGACAATACGCCAAAGTGGATGACGTGATTAATATATACGTCAAATACCTGAAGAAGCTACATGCCGCCGGAAGTATCAAAGACAGCACACTTACCGATTACAATAAGAGGTTACGCGTGTTGTGCGATTACATGCAAAACCATACCTTACCCATCATGTATATCTACCAGTTCAACTTGTCCTACATCAGCGATTTCCTGGACTACCTTCTACTCGACCGTGATTCGAGTGCCCGCACTCGAAATAATTACAAGATATGGTTATCCTCGTTTTGTTCCTGGCTGGTCGAAAAACAGTATATGGATGCCAATCCATGTGAACGCATCAAAGCACTCAAAGAAGAGGACAAAAAACGTTCTGCCATATCATCAGAGGACTTGCAACGCATAAACCGATATCTGAGCAAAAACAATCCTTATTTCCTTTTGGTATGCCGGATGGAATACTATACCTTTATTCGCCCGGAAGAATTGACGAACATACGGCTTCGGGACATTAACCTAAAGGAACAGAAAATTTTTATTGCATCAAGCATATCCAAGAACCGCCGTGATGGAATGGTCGGGCTCAACGATGAAATCCTCAAGCAAATGGTTGATTTAAAGATATTCGATAACAATACCAATAGTTACCTTTTCAGTACAGGTTTCAAGCCGGGTAAAAAGAAAATCACGACACGGGTAATCCGGAACCACTTCTATAAGGTCCGTACAGCATTGAAGCTGCCTAAAACATACATGTTTTACAGTCTGAAGGATTCCGGTATCCGTGATTTGGCAAACGCTGCCGGTATAGTAGTTGCCCGCGACCAGGCTCGCCATGCAGATATATCAACCACCAATAAGTATCTACAAGGAAGTTCATTGACAGTACATGAAGAAACTAAGCATTTTGAAGGTCACTTATAAAGAAAGCCCCTATCCTCACGGACAAGAGCCTTCAAAAAAATGTAAAAAAAATGTTTGGTTTTATGTTTTAAGACTTCTCATACAAAACCCAGTAAGGTTGTCCTGCCAGATATTCTACATGATACCCTGCATCACTAAGCTGCTTAGCCAGTTCTGCCGGACGGACAGCAATGATATTGGATATATCGTATACCAGTTCTGCAGAAGTCTTGTAACATTTCTTAGAAGTAGTACCAATAGGCGAATAGTTATGCCCGATAAATTCGGCTATGGCTTTTTGCCTTTCAGCTTGTTCTTTCTTCTGTTCATCCTCTTCCGGATTTTGAGTATTATCATAATATGCCTGAAAGCCTATTTTTCTACGATTGTTCATGGTTCCCCTCCTCTTTTTTTAAAAATTCAGTAAGGAATTGGTTAAGCCGTACCAGTTCCTCATAACTTATTTCATTAATTTCCCCATCACAGTTACGAGCATACAGTTGAAACTTCACAACTTTACTTCCTTCACTACCTGTATCTACTGTCTTGGTAATAAAGAATTCATCATTCATTCCTCACCTCCTTTCTGCTCCAGTACATTAACCTTCTCGCTGAACTGATAAACAGAACGAACCTTGCAAATATCGAGAAAGAATACCGTGTCCGGACATCCGCCACTTATGACATGGGCCTCAATGCGTATCGTACAGTCACGTCCCAAAGGGGTAGCAGTACATTTCATGCGCTTCAGATTCGGATGTTCGGCATTGATACGGTTGACCACATCGCCTATTTCATGCTTGAGTGCATCCAGGGAAAGTTTATCTTTGATAAGGACATATTTATACTTCTCTACATAGTCAATCACCTTTTTCCATACCCGGTTCTTCGGTGAATAGGTCTGTAAGTGGTAAACAAAGAACATCATTTGATGCCTCCTTTCTTTGCTGATAGTAAAGAGAGGCCGAACCATAAAAGTCCGATTATACAAAGTGGCAACGAGGCATTGGCTGCAATAACCATGAACGAGAAGGACACAAAGCACTGGCTGATGAACAGTGTCTGTCGGTTACTAACAGATTCTTCCATTACTGAAGAAAGAAGGAAATTTTCAGACTTGAGCCATGTGGAAACGTGGTTCTGAATGTTGCTGGCGACATGAATGTCGGGAGCGGGTACGTTGAAAGTACCGGATGTTTGTTTTTTCATACTATGAGTGTTTCGCTAATAGGCAGAAAAACGGCTGCCATTTCCCGTGTCGCGAAACACCCATAGTGGTTCACTGCATAGAGCAGAAATCAAAATGTGGGAAAGACAGCCGTATGCGTTTGTCAATAAGCAAACTTCTACATATCTTCAATATGGGCACAAAAAAAGCCCATCAAATAATGAGCATTTAACCGCTGCCCGAACGTAGTGAACACATCACTATAGGTATTTCGCACTACAAAGATGCGGGTTTCTTTTGAATTGGCAAAAGAAAAGCGGAGATTTTTTATATCCTCGCTTTCTTATTCAATTATTAGTATCCAAATCTTTCTATTTTTTAATAGCCATGCCTGTTATGACTATTTTTTGTGGATTACCGATTGATGAGTCTGTAGTAAAATTAACCTTCAAGTTAATAAGGCCATTGGCACCAACACTCTTCAGTTTGTTTGCCAAATTTCTATATGCTTTTTGAAGGCTTGGTGTCTGATACACTTGTTTATGGTTTGAATTTATATAATATTTTTCTTTGAGATCCGTAGGTTCTGGTCTTCCATCTTTAGACACCCATCCACCAACTTCTACAGCATAAATACTACCTATCGCTTCGTAATCGAAACTTACAGAATTGGATTCAGTTACGAAGTATCCTTCTTTGGTCAACATGGAGTAATCTATCATATCAATTTCTGATTTAGGTGCAGGTAAATTGCTTACACTACAAGCTGATAGAACTAAAAAACAAAATAGTAAACATGAAATTTTCTTTCTCATAATATCTAATTAATGTATATAGCTGTCCAACTGAAATTTAGTCATAGTATAATATGGAGAATCCCTTATCAAAACGCACCCAAAGGTATAGCCACACCTTAACCCGGTTTTACGGATTACGTTTTGAAAAGGGATTCATATAGGTAAACGTACAGCTATGTTGTAAGGGCATTGCAAAGATCTAAATAAGTTACTAATTACCAAAAAGAAAAGCGAAGATTTTCATTTCCCATTCCCACTAATAATTTGATAGTTTTTACATTTTCGTTTTGCGGCATTATAGTTTTTAATCTTATTAATGTAGTATTTAGAACGACACATGTTTACATATTTGTGATCTGCATCTTTACCTTGAATACCTGCTATTCCCCCAAGAAGTACTCCGCGTATAAACATATTCTCATCCAATATAGGAGCTCCACTATTGGTCTCTCCTGCTTCTCCTCGTAAAGAAGAACAATTATTAATTGAGATAGAAT
>ERZ1503853.849-NODE-849-length-8240-cov-2.886988_pt1 | contig 8240 bp, 6 predicted proteins | sample MGYA00572260_ERZ1503853 | MGnify/ENA primary metagenome ERZ1503853 (study PRJEB39906, sample SAMEA3182114) | gut metagenome | biome: human; feature: gut; material: Stool; isolation source: human stools | place: Canada | collected 2013-06-10 ...
GATGTCATATTTGCTCATACTAGTTCGGTTTTCTAAATATGTAAATGGTGTTTGATGTATATTTGTCATTAGGAATGATTTCGACAGCCATTCCACAGGCGACTGCTATTTCCCGTAATTGGGTTTCAGTGGTGAAATACAGCTCTCCGGTTGTCCGGTTGAAGTTGAAGATACGGGTGGATAGTAATTCCGTGAACCGGGTTAACCGGTGCTTGGAAGCGTTGGCTGAATTTCCGTCGCGTATGATAATCATTCCTTGTGAACGCAAGCGACCGGCACATTTCAACAATAGGGTTTGTTGATGTTCGTAGCTCATATAGTGAAGCATGTCGTTCAGGATAAAGACATCACTTTCCGGCAGGGGATATTCCAATGCATTGCCATGCTTGAACTGGAGATGCTCGTTGCGTAACCATCCGTGCTGCGCCAGCGCTATCTTGTCTTCATCGTAATCAATACCCAGGATTTCCCGGTCCTCGGAAAGCAGAGACAGCATATAGCATAACGGGCCGAAGCCGCAACCGATGTCTGTGATTTGCCCTTGGACGGGAATCAACCGGTTGAATAGCCGGTAATTCTTTTCCATCTTTACTTTAATACGGATATACCATTCTACGACCGGTCCTTTATAGATATAGTTCTGGATAAGAGCTTCGTAGAACGCCGGATTGTCCGTCGTGTTCTGTTCACGGCAGATACGGGCATAAACCTCTTTCATGTAAGCGGATATGCGTTTGGTACGCTCCTGATAAGTACTTCCGAAAGACAGATCGTCTAGTGGTATACGGGGAAGTATTTCTGTATAGATGATTCCTTTCCGGATATTGAAAGGCTGTGCTTTGGCAATGATTTTGTTATTACCGTAAAGCAGGATCGGCAGAATATCCAGTTTCAATGCTTCTGCCAGATAGAATGCTCCTTTGTGGAAACGTTTCATCTTTCCGTTATAGGTACGTGTGCCTTCCGGGAAAATGGCGATGGAGTAGCCCTCCTTCACTTTTTTCCGCATCCGTTCCATATATTGCTCGTATCCTTCGCCTATATAATAGAAGTCGACATAACGAATGATGGCTCCGAAGAAAGGAGAGTGCCATACCCAATGGTTGGTTACCATCAGGATTTTAGATGAAAGAGACAGCAATACCAGAATGTCGATGAACGACTGGTGGTTGGCAATGATAATTGCCGGATGCCGGAAGCGTTCGTTGGCTTTGTTGATATGTTCTTTTTTGACGGCGGTGGCCAGTAGCAAAATTCCTTTGCAGGTGATTTGTATCAGGCGGCACACCAAACGCTGCTTGCTGCTTTTGCGCACAGGCACCGGATAAAGCAGGATAATCAATATACGGAGGACGATGCAGCCGATAAAGAAAAGCAGGAAGAGCAACACGGTACGTATCAATCCGATAAGCGTATAAGGCGGTAATCCTTTGGAAGCGGGGCCTGCGATGAAGAACCGGAAAATGAGTGGCTGAATGGTATAAGCCACCAGTACCACTGCTATCATACCCAGAATGGAAATCAGGGAAATGGATTGCAAAGCCGGGTGTTTGGCAAACACAAGTGCTCCCATACCGACCACTGTGGTGAAGGCGGAGAAGAAGATGGCTGTTTTATGGGAATTCAACACCTTCTGACCTGTACGGTATTTGTTTTGTAGCCCGTCCATAATGAAGATACTGAAGTCATCTCCAATGCCAAAGATAAAGGTGGACAGGATGATGTTGATAATATTGAACTCAATCCCCAGAATTCCCATCAATCCCAAGATGATTACCCAGCTGATTAGCATTGGGAGAAAGCTCATCAGGGTAAGTTCGATACGTCCGTAGGAGAACCATAGTGCAAAGAATATGAGGAAAGAAGAGATGTACAGAATCAGGTAAAAGTCGTCATTGATGGCCGATACCCATTTGTTGGCAAAATAGGAACGGTCGAAGATGACTACATTCGGGTCTTTATTAAAGTTCTGGTACACAGCTTCCTTATTCGGTTCGCTGATCCGTATCTGGCTGATAAGCATGGTGATGGAATCGGCAGAGGTTTGCCATTCATTCAATAGCTTGCCGGATAAATCGTCTTCTTGCGCGGTGTAATGATATTCACCGAAAGGCTGGTTCATCCATTGATAAAAAGGTTCGAAGCTTCCCGGGCGGAAACGATATTCGGCGGCAACTGTTTCCAACTGTTCACGGACTTGTTGCTGTTTTTCATCCGTCCAGTAATCTTTCCATTTCTTCAGGCGTTTTTGCTGCTCTTGCGGAGAGATCAGAAACTGTGAGGCGGAGGCATACTCTTTGATGAGTCCCTGCTCTTTCAGTGCCGATAACTTCTGATTGGTCGTTGCATAAATTTCGGTAGCCTGATTCATGTCTTTGCCCACACTGACAAAAAGCACGGTCTTTTCGTCGTTGTCGAAGAGTTGCAGTAATTTTTCTTCCGATTGTTGGAGATGGCGGGGCTCATAGTTGAGACTCATCATATCGTTGTTGAAGCCTACCTTTTGCGAAGTAAACAAACAGATCACTGTAATGAGGAGGATGCCGCCTACCAGCCATTTATTCTTTTCGTAAGAATAAGCATTTATTTTCTCGATGATGCGTAGTATGCGTCCCTGTTTGACGTCTGCCTGTCCTTTCAGAAAATGAGGCAGGTAAATGAGACAGAAGAGGGTGGTGCCCACCAATGCCAGAGAGGCAAACAATCCGAAGTCGCGTAACAGATCGGAACTGGTGAATATCAATCCCAGAAATGCGCCGATAGTGGTGAAACTACCTACCGTAAGCGGATAGGCTATCTCTTTAATAAGTTGTTGAACGGTGGAAACATGGTTCTGGTGTGCCAGCATGTGAATGGAATAGCTTAGTGCAATACCCATCACTGCCGAACCAGCTCCCACTGCAATGGCGGAGATACTTCCTTTGATAAAGAAAATGAGAAACAGGGCAAATAATCCTCCGAACAGTACTGGAGTAATAATCAACGGTATCGATCTCTTTCGTTTAAAAACGAGTGAGATGAATACAATGATGATAAGCAGTGCCAGAGAGGAGGTTAGGATGGTATCTTTCTTAATCTGACGGGCGTTGTAGACTCCCACGGAGGGACCGCCGAAGTATTCAGCTCGAATGGTAGGAGATTCTCCCTGTACGTGCTTGAGCTCTTCTTCGAGTATCTTTATCAGTTCGTCGTTCTTTCCGGTGCTGCCTGTACTGAATACCGGGGTAATGAACATAAGTAAGGTGGAACCGTCTTTGGAGAAGATATGTTCGTCATAAATCTCGTAGTTGGCTTCCAACTGGAAATCTTGCAAATGTTTCAGGGTTTCGCTTCCCAGTCCGAGCGGGTCCCGGAGAATATAGCTTCTTAATGCAATTCCGGCAGGAGAGAGGAGATTGGTATAATTCTTTTGCATGACAGCCTGTATCCCTTTATCCGTCAGTAAGGAATCGAAGCGTTGATAGTCCGTATCTGTCAGGAAAAGCGGAAGATGTTCATAAACGAAGTCTGTGGCTCCTTGGATGAGGCTTTGGTCTACCTGTGCGAGAATTCCTTTAATCAGTTTTCCTCCGGCTTTTTCAGTCAGGGTTTGTTGCAGTTGTCCGGCTGCTTCTATCAGGGAGTCGGGTTCTACGCGGTGGCAGGTATCTGCCGAGGATAACATAATGATAATCTTATCCTTAATCTTGAGATTGTCGAATACTTTGATTGTGTTCTGGGAATCTTTAGTGTCGGGGAAAAATTGTGTGATGTTCTCTTCGAACCTTACTTGCAGGGCAAAGAATCCCATTAACAGGACACAACTGATGAGTGACAAATAGAACAGAATCTTGTGCCTCTCGAAATAATCATATAGTCCGATAAAAAACTGGGTCATATCTTTTTTTTCCTACACGCCGTGAGCAGAATGAACGCGATGGTTCCTGCCAGTATGCTGCAACCGACTGCAAAGATAACACTTCCTATTAAATATTGCTCTATGACTGATTTTACATTTTCAAAAGAAAGTTCGTTTAAATGCAGATTGACAGGATCTCCCAGCACTTTGCAACCGGTTACGTAACTGCCGTACAGCAAAAATGGAATCATCGGAGGGATACTGATATTGGCTGCTACAATAGCTATGACTTTATTCAGTCTGAACAAATGTGCCAGAAATAACGTGATTAGCATTTGATATCCCCATACCGGAACGATCCCCATGAATACGCCGAGTGTGATGGCAGCCGTGATCCGCAGATTAGATTCGGGGGAGTGGGTGACATGATCCGAGAAAAACTGCTTGCAGTTCTTCCAGGTCAGTTTACGGAAGAAGTTCCGGGGGATGATCCAAAGGAAAGTGACGAGCACCAGTACTGTGTTCAGGATACTGATACGGGTGAAATCGCGGAACGGTCGGAAATGAGAAACTCGCTCTTCCTGTGGCGGATAATAAACATGTACCGGAATGTTTTTAACGGTAATGCCTCCCCAGGCAGCAAAGACAACTCAAATTCGTATTTGGCGGTGTAATACCACTTGTCCACATTCATTCGTTGGATGGGGTACAGGCGGTAGCCGGATTGAGTATCTTGCAGTTTGATACCTGTTTCGAGGGTAAACCAGAAGTTGGAAAACTTATTGGCAAATGTATTCTTTCCCGGCATATTGTCCGAGGCGAGGTTACGGGCACCTACCAATAATGTGTCCGGTTCCTTTTCTATGGCTTCGATCAATGCAGGGATATCCGAAGCGAAATGCTGTCCGTCAGAATCAATGGTGATAGCATACCGGAATCCTTGCTTTTTGGCAAAGGATAGTCCATGTCTCAAAGCTACTCCTTTTCCTTGATTGACAGGGTGGGTGATGGTATGTAAGTTAGATTCCCGGCTAAGTATTTCGGCAGTTTCATCTGTAGAACCGTCGTTGACAACAAGGATATCGGGGGCGTAGAAACGTACACTTTCTATGACGTCCGCCAGTGTCTTTCCATTGTTGTAACTTGGGATGATAACGATGATCCCTAATTGTTTCAACTTCTCGTGCCAATAGGCTGTACTTATTTGTTCCTTCATACTGTCGGGGTAAGTGCAGCTTTTAGTTTGATGAAACATTCGTTCTTTACGGTATTTTCCTCTACAGTGCTCTCTTTCACAGTACTCTTTTTTACAGCTTCCTTCTTTATAGTCCCTTCCGCTTGCAACTGAAGTGTACCTTCTTCTGTCTCTTTAAAAGTCAGTGCCACCGAAATATGCGGTGTTTCTATAGGATTGATAGCCGAAAGAAACTTGCAGGAAGACACTTGTGTTACTTGCAATTTTTGCTGGCGAATGTCTTCTACACATTCCTTGATAAGTTGTAACAGGCAAACTCCCGGAACTACCGGATGTCCGGGGAAATGTCCCTGATAAACAGGATGCCCGGGATTCAACTTTACCTGGATAGTCCAGATCGTTGAGTCCGATGATTCGGAGGAAAGGATGGTATAGAAGTTATCAAGTAGCATATATTAAATCTCTTTAGATAGTTTGTCCAGACGGATCGTTAACCGAATCCACGGATGTTTGATTTTTATTTGTGCGGGATCGCCCGGAGTATTGCCAATGATGTAGACCACTGACTTTCCAAAGCCTTTTCCACTGGTTCTTTTTTCAGTAGCACTGTCTTTAGTCGTTTTCACACGAATATCTTTCCCACTTAAGAACAGACGTCTGAAATCCATCTCCAGAAGTTTCAGCACCTTTTCCTTTTTCATGGGTTCAATGCAACTGTTGACAGTAAACTGATCGTTGCGAAGAGAAAAATCGAAAAGGCTTAGTCCGAAGTAGGTAGACGCTACGATCCGGATTTCGTTATCAGGCATACGGCGTACTATTAGCATACCGCTCATGTGATGTTTCATGAAATCCAGTTGGATATTGTATTTTTGCGAGCTTTCTCCTTGTGTTAGTTCGATAGCGGGGAGCACAGTACTTCCTTCCCCGCTCATCCGTGGAGAGCAGGAAGTCTGGATCTGTATCCATAAGAACAGCAGAACCATCAGACTAACGAATCGCAAACTTCGTCTCATTCTTCAGGGAGTTGAACTTTTTATTATAGAATTCGTATTCTGTATAGTTTGTGGCTGTTTCGGACAGACGGAGTTTGTGTACCGACATATCTTTCTTGTCCAGATAGATTTCTATACCGGCAATATAGGCTTGTACCGCTTTGTTGGTCGGTTTTATTTTAACCAGATAGTATCGTGCGTCTTCAAAATACTCCAGCAGGTAGTTGGACGACATTTTAGACAGGTCGCCTATCATACACGCGGTCAGCATATCCTGCATCTGTGCCATCATTTTGTTCGAACTAAGATTCATGATGCTTTTCTTGCCATCCGAAACGATTTTGAGCTTACTGCCATTTATCACGATGAGATAATCCATCGGGCGGAAATATTCCATGCAGATTTTATGGGTCTTCTGGTAGTAGAACTTCCCTTTGGAAGTAACCTTCTCATCGAATACATCGAGATATTTCACTTGGGTGAAATCGCTTTCGATGGACTCTACGGTTTGCGCCTCCTTTGCCAGGCGGCTTTCAAACTCTGTCTTTTGCGCCATCTTTTTCATGCCCTGGGCATGGGTAGAGGCTATTGACAAGAAGAAAAGCGATAAATATATTAATAAAGTTCTCATACCTTTTTTTATTTTATGCCAATAGTTTGTCCGGACGGACAACGGTATATCCTTGTTCTTTCAGCAAATCCAAGATTTGTTTCACTAGCTGGTCGCTGTCCGGCATCCGGTCGTGCAACAGAATAATGGCTCCCGGTTCAAGACGTTTCCGAATCCTGGCAAGGACTTTATCCGGTGCTTGTTGTGTATCCAGTGTACGGATGCTCCATCCTATAGGGGTATATCCTAACTGTCGAACGGCTTTCGCAATCGTTGGATTAGTGACACCGAACGGCGGACGAAACAAACTAACCGGCTGCGAAGTTACTCGTTCTAGTTCACACTGACAAGTTTGCAAGTCTTTTTTCATCTTGGAGAGCCCGTATAGCGGGAATAAACCGGAATGGGTATGCGAATGATTTCCAATCAGATGACCTTCTGCCACCATTTTTTGCAAGATTGCTTCATTCCCTTTTACCTTATGACCGATACAGAAGAAACAGGCGGTTACCTGATATTCTTTTAGTACCTGAAGAACTTTGGGAGTCTGTAGGGAGTCGGGGCCGTCATCAAAAGTCAGGGCGACAATCTTTTCCGCAGTATGCTTTTTGCAAAATGACCGGAGGTAAATTCCCGATTGAATGCTATAAGAGGCATAAACGAGAAAAGACAGGAGCAAGAGCAAGCAAAGAAGGAGGCAAACGATTATCATACGCTTTTCCGGATTAGAATCAATGAATGATTGATGGAGTGGTGATGATTGTAAATCAATATATGGGTCGAGGTAGTGCAGTTGACCGATTCGTTCACTGCTTTCCATACCGCATACGATGTTGCGGTAGGATATTCACCACATTCATTCTTAAAACTAAGATGAACACTTTCCGGGAAAAGGTTTGTTTCAAGCTCTTCATAAATAGAGTTGCCATTGTCGACAGTTTGCTCGTGAGAGTCATCTTGATTGTGTGGCTTCTTGTTTTTCCCGGTAACCAACCACTGAATATCCTGACATTCTAAACCATTTCGTTGCAAAAAACGGATGATTCGGGAGCTGATTTCTTCTGTAGTCTGTTTCCTGATGAAAGTTTCGATTCCCTGTATTTCAGCCAACGGATGCTCTCCGGCTTCCCGACTTAACAGAAAGAATTGAGCACCTTCTCCGGCTGCTATCCCTTTCAGCATTCCCAGCCGTTGCTGAATCGTGTAACAGGTTTCTGTCATTTCATCGATGGCTCCCACAAGTATATTCTCGCTTCCTTCTTCTATTTTCATCATAGCGTCCAATAAAGCACTTTCAAAACTAAGTCCACGGTGGACATAAGTCATGTTGTAGGCATGTATTTGATGAATCAGAGCTATTTGTGCACCGATTGTATTGAATGTCGACTGGATAAAAGGAGTAGGATTCAGCATCCGCTCTTCATTATCCAATAGGTTGTTCAGGAATTTTTCCGTATCTGTCAAGCAGCCCAATCCTGTTGCTGTGATGATTCCTTGTATCTTTTCAGGAGATAGTTCACCCATACATTCCAATCCGCAAGCCACCCCCATTTTTACGATACGGCTCATGCGTCTGCGCAAGGTCGCATTGGTGATAATATC
>ERZ1503853.858-NODE-858-length-8204-cov-2.850779_pt1 | contig 8204 bp, 6 predicted proteins | sample MGYA00572260_ERZ1503853 | MGnify/ENA primary metagenome ERZ1503853 (study PRJEB39906, sample SAMEA3182114) | gut metagenome | biome: human; feature: gut; material: Stool; isolation source: human stools | place: Canada | collected 2013-06-10 ...
CGAGGCGCCCACGCCGACGAACATCTCCACGAAGTCCGAACCCGAAATCGAAAGGAACGGCACGTTGGCCTCGCCGGCCACGGCCTTCGCCAGCAGCGTCTTGCCCGTTCCCGGAGGGCCGACGAGCAGCGCCCCCTTCGGAATCTTGGCACCCAGATCGCGGTATTTTTCCGGCTTGCGCAGGAAATCGACGATCTCCATCACCTCGACCTTGGCCTCCTCCAATCCGGCTACATCCTTGAACGTCACACGCTTGGGCGCATCCTTGTCGTATACCTGCGCCTTGGCCTTGCCGACGTTCATCAGCCCGCCGCCCGCAGCGCCTCCGCCGCGCGACATGCCGCGCATGATGAAGAACCACACGCCGATGATGAGCACCCACGGCAGAAAATTGACGAGCAGGTTCATCCAGCCGTTCTCCTTGTTCTCGTAACGCACCGGAACGCTCTGTCCCGACTGCTGCTCGGCGGCTTTCAGATCCTCGCGGAAGGCATCCACCGAACCGATGTTGAATACCAGCTGCACCCCCTCGTCGGGCAGCCGTTTGAACTGGGGCTGCGTCGAATCGGTACGGTACTTCTCGACCGCATCCTTTTTCAGGAACACCTCGGCCACGTCGCGGTTCACCACCTCGATCCTCTCCACGTCGCCGCTGCGAACCATCCCTTCGACCGTATTCCAGTCGCTGCGGACAGGCTCCGTATTCTCCGCACCGTAAAGCGAATAGCCAATGATGAAGGCCGCCACCAGCACGTAAATCCACATATAGGAGGGACGCGGCATGATCGGGTTGCGCTGGCCGCCGTCCTTTTTCTTCTTTGCTGTCATAAAATCTCTTTACTCCTCGTAATCATAACGTTTGAGCGGCGCATCGGCCCACAGCTCCTCCAATTTGTAGAAGGAACGCAACTCGGTCGTGAAGATATGTACCACGACGTCCATGTAGTCCATCGCCACCCACAGACCCGTCTGCTTGCCTTCGACGCGCCATACCTTTTCGCCGAGCTTCTCCTCGACGGCCTCCTCCACGCCGTCGGCGATCGCCGCGACCTGCATGGTCGAATCGGCGTTGCAAACGACGAAATGCGAACAGATGGCGCCGTCGAATCCCGAAAGGTCCAACGATACAATATCCTTACCTTTTTTATCCTGAATCGCACCGACTATCGTCTCAATCAATTTTTCCATATTCCAATATTCCGTAATAGCCCGCTATATCCGTGCAAAGATAGTAAATAAATCGGAAATCGACGAAAAACGGCGACGGAATGAGCGGATTGCCCCGGCGCACGGACCGTACCGCAGAAGGAAAGCCCCCTCCTGCATAACGAGCGCCTTCCCCGCGCAACGCCTATTTGCGGTAGGTGCGGATCGATTCGGCGAGCGCCTTGATGATCGAAGATTTGACGAACGTGCGCCGCACGGCGATGGCGATCTTGCGCGACGTGGCGCCTTTGGCCAATGTCTTGACGCGGTCGCGGTGCTCCTTGGGCACATATTCGACGGCCATTTCGGGGATGATCGTCACGCACTGCGTGCAGTCGACGATACGCATGAGCGTATCGAGCGAACCCGACTCGAAATAGTAGTGCGACGGCACGCCCCGCTTGGCCTGACACAGTTCGATGACCTGGTCGCGCATGCAGTTGCCGTCCGAGAGCAGAATCAGGTCGCGCAGGTCGATGTCTTCGATGCGAACGTTCGAACGTTCGTAGAGGGGATTGTCGGGCGAAACGTAGATGAAGAAACGGTCGTCGAAAAGCTCCTGCTCCTGAATTCCGTCGCCGCAGGTGCCGCCGGCCACCAGCGCGGCGTCGATGCGGTCGTGCTTCATCGCATCGACGATGTCGCGCGTCATCAACTCCTTGACCTCCAACTCCACATGGGGATAGTCGTGCACGAATCCCGGCAGGAACTTGTGCAGCAGGTAGGGCGCGACGGTCGGGATGACGCCCAGACGCAGCCGCCCCGCTATTTCGCCCTTCAACTCGGCGACCGATTCGCGGATATTGTCGTAGGCCCGCAGCGTCTCGCGGGCCCGTTCCAGCACCACCTCGCCCGCCTCGGTGGCGATCACGGGTTTCTTCGAACGGTCGAGCAGGACAACGCCCAGCTCCTCTTCGAGCGATTTGATCTGCATACTCAGCGACGGCTGCGTCACGAAACAGTGTTCGGCGGCCAACGAAAAACTCCCGCAATTGGCTACTGCCAGCAGGTATTCCAATTGAATGATGGTCATAGACGAAGGGACTTATTCTGTCGCGCAAATATATAAAAAAAACTTATATCCGTCAAGACACCCGGCGAAGAACCCGCTCTTTTCCCGCATCTTCCGCTCCGAACCGGCAGCAACGAAACCCTTGCGCACCGCACCCGTTCCGGTGGAGAACTCCGTATCCTACGGGCCGCAGCGCTTGTCTCCGCCGCGATTTATTCCCGACGGACATATTCCATGCGATACAGGTCGAATCCTTCGGCCCAATAGTCCTTTTCGATCCCTTTGAGCTCGAACCCCCGCTTTTCGTAAAACCCGAAGGCCAGCTGCGACGTTCTGACGGTGATTCGGCGGACGCTGCGCATCGCTTCGAGTTTTTCGATCCGATGCCGCAGCAACCGCGTTCCCAGCGATTTTCCCCGATACTGCGGATGCACCATGTCCCAGCTGATTTTCCCGACCGTCCCGCCGTCCGCAAAATTGATTCCGCCGCAACCAACGATCCTCTCCTCGTGAAGCAGGACATAATAGAGTTCCCGCTCGCGTTCCAGATAGGCGTCCAAATCGGCCGCCTCCTCCGGCGCGAAATATCGGGGCGTATTCAACCGAAGCAGCTCCATCACGGCCTCCTTGTCGGCCGGTTCGTATTCCCTGATTACAATCTTCCCGTCCATATTCTATAAATTACTTCCGCCCGACGGCGGACACTCCGCACAAAGATAGCCAATCTCCCGGAATCCGCGGCCTTCACCGCCCCGAAAATCCGTCGTCCGAAGCCTGCCTGAGGCCGAGAAGCGGTACGGCGGCGGGACGCTCCGTCCCGCAAGCCGATGCGGCCGGAAAACCTGCGAAGAAAAAGCGGAAAGAGGTTTGTCTTTTCCGTATAGAATCCCTACCTTTGCCCAAACGATCGGGGCATCGGCCGTCCGGCGCCGGAAACGGCTTGGCCGGGACGTATGCTCCGAATTTCAAAATCCGAAAAAATTCATCCCGCGATCGGGTCGGTCAACCCGGCAAAAACCAGAAATACAAAAACGACATACGCTGTTATGGGAAAAATCATCCTGACCGGAGACCGGCCGACCGGCAAACTGCACCTCGGCCACTATGTAGGTTCGCTGCGCCGCCGCGTGGAGTTGCAGAACTCCGGAGAGTTCGAGAAGATCTTCATCATGATCGCCGACGCGCAGGCGCTCACCGACAACGCCGACAACCCCGAAAAGGTGCGCCAGAACATCATCGAGGTGGCGCTCGACTACCTGGCCTGCGGCCTCGACCCCGAACGGTCGACGCTCTTCATCCAGTCGCAGATCCCCGAACTGTGCGAACTGGCGTTCTACTACATGAACCTCGTCACCGTGGCCCGTCTGCAACGCAACCCGACCGTGAAGGCCGAAATCCAGTTGCGCGGCTTCTCGGAGAACAACGCGGAGAACGACCTGCAACGGCAGGCCATTCCCGTCGGGTTCTTCACCTACCCCATTTCGCAGGCGTCGGACATCACCGCTTTCCGCGCCACGACCGTCCCCGCCGGCGAGGATCAGGAGCCGATGCTCGAACAGACGCGCGAGATCGTCCACAAGTTCAACGCGGTCTACGGCCCCACGCTCGTCGAGCCGGAAATCCTGCTGCCCCAAAACGCCGCCTGCATGCGCCTGCCCGGCACCGACGGCAAGGCCAAGATGTCCAAGTCGCTGGGCAACTGCATCTACCTGAGCGATTCGGCCGAGGAGGTACGCAAGAAGGTGATGGGCATGTACACCGATCCCGACCACCTGCGCGTGGAGGACCCGGGCAAGATCGAGGGCAACACCGTCTTCACCTACCTCGACGCCTTCTGCCGCCCCGAGCATTTCGCCGCCTACCTCCCCTACTACCCGTCGCTCGACGAGTTGAAGGCGCACTACCGCCGCGGCGGTCTGGGCGACGTGAAGGTCAAGAAATTTCTGATCGCCGTGCTCAACGAGACGCTCGACCCGATCCGCGAACGCCGCCGCTACTACGAGGAGCGCATCGAATGGGTCTACGACGTGCTGCACAAAGGTTCCGAGACTGCCCGCGAGGAGGCCACACGGACGCTTCACGACGTGCGCGAAGCCATGAAAATCAACTACTTCGAGGACCGCAACCTGATCGCCTCGCAGGCGGCGCTCTACCGAGAGAAACTCGGATAACGCCTTCGGGAAGCCGACCATGAAACTCAGGGATTTCCGATACGAGCGCATCTTCGCCCTCTTCTACCGCCTGACGCGCCGGTTGAGCAACCGCCAGATCATGATGCTGCTGGCCATGATCGTCGGACTGCTGGCCGGGCTGGGCACCTATGTCTTCGAAATCCTGCTCTATGCGATCAAGAGCTGCCTGGTCAACTGGTTTCCTGTCGGGAGCGCACATTTCCTGCTGCTGATCTACCCTGCGATAGGCATCGTCCTGGCGACGCTCTTCGTCAAATACATCGTGCGCGACAACATCTCGGAAGGGGTCACGCGCGTGTTGTACGCCATGTCGCGCCGCGATTCGCGCATCCCGCCCCACAACTGCTGGACTTCGATCGTGGGCGGCGCCACCACGATCGGCTTCGGCGGTTCGGTCGGCCCCGAGGCGCCGATCGTACTGACGGGCGCCGCCATCGGCTCGAACGTGGGAAGACTCGCACGCCTCAACTACCGCAATACGACGCTGATGCTCTGCTGCGGCGCCGGAGCGGCGATCGCCGCGATCTTCAAGGCCCCGATCACGGGCGTGGTCTTCGTGCTGGAAATCCTGATGCTCGACATCACCGCCTCGTCGGTCATCCCGCTGCTCATCGCCTCGATCACGGCCACCACGATCGCCTTCGTCTTCCGCGGCTTCGATCCGATCATCGCCGTCACGCTCACGGCGGCCGACGCCTTCGAACTGCGGCAGATCCCGATGTTCATCCTGCTGGGCGTATTGTGCGGAGGGATGTCCTATTATTTCACCACGGTCAACTCACGCATCGGTGCCTTCTACAAACGACTTCCGTCGCAAGGCCGCAAATGGCTCTACGCCGGCATCACGCTGGGCGTCCTGCTCTTCGTCTTCCCGCCGCTCTACGGCGAGGGTTACGAGGGCTTCACCTCGCTCATGCACGGCGATACCCGATCGCTGTTCAACACCTCGCTCTTCTACCGTTTCAGCGACATCGACTGGGTGGTGATCCTCTACGTCGCCGCGATCATGTTCTTCAAGGTGGTGGCCATGTCCTCGACCAACGCCGCGGGCGGCGTGGGCGGAACCTTCGCGCCGTCGCTTTTCGTAGGCGCCTTTTCGGGCGCCATCGTGGCGCTGCTCTTCAACGCGCTGTTCGGCTGGCACCTCTCGATCGCCTCGTTCACGCTGGTGGGCATGGCGGGGGTCATGTCGGGCGTGATGAAGGCGCCGCTGACATCGATCTTCCTGATCGCCGAGCTGTCGAGCGGCTACGGGCTCTTCATCCCGCTGATGATCGTCGCCTGCATCTCGTTCGCCGTGGACTACTACCTCGACCCCGACTCGATCTACACCAAGCAGCTGCGCCTGAGCGGCGATCTGCTGACGCACGACAAGGACCAGTCGGTCTTCGTCTTCCTGAAACTCGAAGAGCTCATGGAGACCGACTTCTACCGCATCCGCGAGACCTTCACGCTGGGCGACATCGTCCACGTCATCTCCCATGCGCGGCGCAACATCTTCCCCGTGATCGACGATTTCGGCCGCCTGATCGGCGTCGTGCAGCTGGACGACCTGCGCGAAGACATGTTCAAGCGCGAGAAATGGGGTACGCCGATCGGCCGCTACATGATCCAGCCGCCCGACCGCATTCTCGAACACGAACAGATCCAGTCCGTGCTGCCCAAGTTCGAGGAGAACCAGACGTGGATGCTGCCCGTCGTCGACAAACAGAACCACTACCTGGGCTTCATCTCCAAGTCGCGCATCCTGAACGCCTACCGCGAGCAGCTGGTCAAGATACAGCAGTAAGCCGGCACTCTCCGAAAAAGGCATCGCCCCGCCGCAGAACGTTGCGGCGGGGCGATACCGTCGAGGACGACAACGGCCGATCACTCGGGATGCGTCCCGCCCAAAACACCCGCCAGAATCTCCTTCGCCTTGAAAAACGCCTCCGTATATCCGCGGGCCGCGATCGTCCCGTCGGGTGCGATGAGCACGAAGGCAGGCCACCCCTCGATCGCATACCGCTCCAACATCCGCCCGTTCTCCGGCCGGTCGGTCTCGACCTCGATCTCGGGCCACCCGTGCGCCAGCATTCCGGCCAGCGCCGAGCGCATCCCGGCCGCACTCTCGTCGTCGGGCAGCCCCTCGTACACGCGCCGGATCATATCGACCGACTCGGTCAGCCCCACCATACGCAGCCCCCGATCCTTGTAGGCCGCATAGAGATCGCGCACCTGCCCGTCGATCCGGATCGAACCGGGACACAATCCCCAATGGTAGAACAACAGGTACTCGCCCGCGAAATCGGCCTTGGCGATCGTTTCGCCCCGGGTCGTCACGAGCGAGAAATCGGGTGCCGGCTGCCCGACGGCGAGGCTCTCCATTTGGCGCAGGAAATCAGCATACACACCACCGAAGTAGCTCGATTTCAACTCCTCTGACAGCGACTCGTAGAATGCGCGCGACTCGGCCAACGGCCGGTAGGCCACCGTGGGAATCCGGTCGACGAGCAGATAAAGCGTCCCCTGCGGGTGCCCTTTCCGATAATTCTCGTTCAATGCGCGTTTACGTGCGTCGCCCGGATCGTCGGCATAAAACCGATTGAAGAGTTCGTTCCACCTCCGGCCCTCCGCTTGGTCGCCGCGTGCGAAAGCTGCTCGCGCATTTTCGCTGTAACCGCTCCGAATCCGACCGAGCGAATCCGCGACGTACAACAGTTCGGAAAGCGCGGGATCGTCGTAGATACCGCCGCCGAGAGTACAGTAATAGATCGCCTCCGCCGTACCGGTCAGCGTGATCCGGTCGCCGCCTGTCACGATCATCGACTTGCCCCGACGATCCGCATCGGCGGCCCTGCCGCTTTTCGGATGATAGGTCATCGAGTAGTAACCGTCGTGCGCCTGCTCGCCCCGATAGGCGAACGCACCCGCCTCCCCGACCACGACGTCGAAGGCCGGTTCGTAGTTCCACTCCGGAAGCAGGACACGTTCGAAACGGAGCGTATCGCCGACTTGCAGGCCGTCGATACGGCCGCTCAGCTCGAAAGATTGCATGCGTGAACAGGAGGCCGCCGCCACGAACAGTGCGGCGGAGAGTCCGATAATTCCGAAAGACCGGTACATAGGCGTTGACAGATGTTGAAATTCGTTTCCGCTAAATTAACGATTTTCCGGCGACGCCGAACGTTTTGCTCAAAAAAACCGTCGCCCGACGATCTCTCGTCGGGCGACGGTTCACGGCTGCGGCGGCGCTCACCCCTCCTGCCGCGCCTCCTCGTAGCCCGTATCGACCAGCAGATCGCGCCCGTTGGCCGCCGCCACGGCCATCTGGTCGCAGCGGTTGTTCTCCACTGTCTCGGCATGCCCTTTCACCCAGACGAAACGCACACGGTGACGGCGGTATACGCCGAGAAATCGCCGCCACAGATCGGGATTCTTCTTTCCGGCGAACCCCTTCTTCTCCCAGCCGAAGACCCAGCCCTTCGTGACGGCGTCGACGACGTATTTCGAATCGGAGTAGACCACCACGTCGCTCCCTGCGAATTTCAGCGCTTCGAGCGCGACGCACACAGCCATCAACTCCATACGGTTGTTGGTCGTCAGCCGGAAACCGGCCGACATCTCCTTGCGGAACGGCCCGCTCAGCAGCACCGCCCCGTAACCTCCCGGACCGGGATTTCCCAGTGCCGAACCGTCGGTATAGATCGTAATATCCAAAATAAAAATCTTATTGTACGACGGTTTTCCCGTCCACTTCGCGGAGCAATTCCTCGGCCCGCCGCCGCTCGTCCACGTCGGGCGAGTCGAGCAAC
>ERZ1503853.861-NODE-861-length-8189-cov-2.611876_pt1 | contig 8189 bp, 4 predicted proteins | sample MGYA00572260_ERZ1503853 | MGnify/ENA primary metagenome ERZ1503853 (study PRJEB39906, sample SAMEA3182114) | gut metagenome | biome: human; feature: gut; material: Stool; isolation source: human stools | place: Canada | collected 2013-06-10 ...
GGAGAAAGTCTATCCGTTATTAGGAGGCAATCAATCGGGTACTGTTTTTTCGTGGAAAAAGAGTCTGAAATATGCAGCTCTCATCTTATTGTTATTAGTACCTGCTTCTTACTTTATCTATCATTGGATATCCGAAGAAACGATTAGCGACATCACTCCGGGAACCCTTGGCGGGGAACTGATCTTGAGTGACGGCAAATCTTTCAATCTTTCCGACAATAATCTTCCGGAGAATGCGGTCAGAGCATTTGTGATCGATTCGAAAGGGATTAACTATCAGATTCCCGCCAACAAACCGCAAGTAAAAGAAATCCAAAACACACTACGCACATTGCAGGGGATGGAATGCCTTATCACGCTTTCCGACGGCACAAGGGTACATCTCAATGCGGAAACCCGGCTGACTTATCCGGTTTGTTTCAGTAGTAAAGAACGTATTGTGCAAATTGAAGGGGAGGCTTATTTTGATGTTGCCCCGGACAAGGAGCATCCGTTTATCGTAAAAACATCGCATACATCTATCCGGGTGACGGGAACGTCGTTCAACGTAAGAGCCTACGCTGATGAAGATACGGAAAGTACGACCTTAATCAGTGGAACAGTAAGAATCAACAGTAGAAATGAAGAATTCGAATTAGTTCCCAACCAGCACTATACATATAATAAAAATACCGGTACAAATACCGTCGCCAACGTAAACACTGATTTGTATACATCTTGGGAATCCGGATCATTTATCTTTTTAAATGTCCCTCTTGAGAATGTGATGTCATACCTGTCCAAATGGTATGGATTCCAATATTCTTTTGAAGACGAAGCAGCCAAACAGGTGCGTATCGGAGCTTACCTTAACCGCTACGCCAACATGAACCCGATTATCGACATGATTACAGAATTAAATCTGGTCAATATCAAACAACGGGAGGGCATCCTGCACATTTCCTACAAACAGTAATAATACATAATATAACTAACGCATTATGAAAAAACGAGTAAAATCCCTGCCGTGGGTGGTATCTTATGCAAGCAGAAACTTTGTGAAGTTCTGTCTTTTATGGATATTCTCCCTTTCTTCACTCATGATTCAAGCACAGGACAATCAGAGAATCTCCATCGACTTGAGAGGAGAAACGCTGGAAGCAGCACTCTGGTATCTGCAGAATCGTACGAAATTTGTCTTTATGTATGGAACGGAAGACATTGCTAATGTGACCGATATCACCATCAAGGCAAAAGATAAGACAATTACTGAAATTCTGGATGAATGTCTGGAAGGCACTAACCTGACTTACGAAATCTCTGGTAGCGCAATTGTTATAAAGAAAAAGCAAAGCCAGAAAGTTACAATCAGTGGTTGGATTCGAGATGCCAGTGGCGAAGCATTACCCGGTGCCACTGTTACGATTCGAGGCTCCAAACATGGAGCCATCGCCGGATTGGACGGACATTATACTTTTAATATTCCGGCACAAGAGGGATTGATTCTAACTTTTTCTTTTATCGGAATGGAAAAGAAAACGTTGAAATATACAGGTAAGAAAACAATCAATGTCACTCTGACCAGTTCCAGTACGGAAATTGACGAAGTGGTGGTTACCGGTTATCAGAATATTCAACGCCGCGACCTTGTTGGTTCCATTACTACGATAAAAGCGAAAGACATTATAATACCTTCCTACACTACTATCGACCAAATGTTACAAGGACGTGTAGCAGGTATGGTGGTTACTAACTCAAGTAGTCGTGTAGGTACGGCGCCTAAGATCCAGATTCGAGGTACCAGTACGCTACAAGGAAATCGTGATCCATTGTGGGTAGTAGACGGTATTATTCAGGAAGATTTCCAAGTAACACTAGATAGCGGCGAACTGATGACTAAAAGTTTAAAGGATATCATCGGCAACCAGATTTCATGGCTAAACCCCGCTGACATCGAAAACATCACAATTTTGAAAGATGCTTCCGCCACTGCTATCTATGGTTCAAAAGCATCTAACGGTGTAATCGAAATCACAACCAAAAAGAATACCACTGACAGATTGACTGTGAACTATTCCGCCAACTTTAACATCGGGCAACGCCCTAATTATGGAATGTTCAACTTTATGAACTCTCAAGAACGCATCCGTTTCTCACAAGAGGCGTTCGATGCAGGAATCACTTACGCAACAATGCCTTATAAGGATCCTAACACCTATGAAGGTATATTACGGATGTTGCAGGAACATGACATTTCTGATATCGAATATAGAAAACTTTACAACGACATGGAAACCCGCAATACTGACTGGTTCAAACGCCTGACACGCCGTTCGTTCAGCCATAGTCACAACGTTAGTGTTTCCGGTGGAACGAACAAGTTTAGTTATTCGGCATCTATGGGATATAACAACAGCGAAGGTCAGGAAATAGGCAACGATAACGAACGTATGACAGGTCGCATCGCTCTGATGTTACGTCCGATAGAAAAACTGACTATCAGTATGACTTTAAACGGTAGCGTTTCTACTACTAACGGCTTTTTCGACGATATCAATCCAATGGGTTATGCTACCAATACAAACCGTATCATCGACCCGGATGCTTATTATATGCAAGAAAACGGATACTATTATAAAACAGGAAATAAAGAAACCCTTTCATACAATTTTATCAATGAACGGGACAACAGCGGTTCAAAAGCACGCTCCAACTTCATGTCCGCTTCCTTAGATGTCAACTGGCATGTCCTTGACTGGTTAACTTATCAATTTACAGGCGGTTATTCGACTAATAACAGTACAAATGAAAGCTGGGCTACCGAACACACGTACCACATTGCCAACCTGTATCGTGGTTACGATTTTAATTCTGTTACTCCCACCAGTGCCGATTTTAAAGCTGCACAGCTTCCATTCGGAGGTAGATTGTACACAAACGACAATAACCAGTATTCTTACAATATCCAGAACAAGCTACAATTCAGCAAAGCATTCAATCCTAATAACCGATTGAATGCGCTATTGGGTATGGAACTTCGCTCGTCTACAGCTAAAGGAACAGCCAATACAGTTTGGGGATATGTACCGGACAGAGGTGAACGTATTGTAGCGCCTACCATACCAAGCCAAGTAGTATCACCGGGCGGAAGTCCAACAGGCTGGGGAATATTAAAAGAACTTTATGACAGAGGTTGGAAAAGAACAAACAATACCAACAACTTCCTTTCGTTCTTCGCTACTTTTGCATACTCATTCAAGAATCGCTATGTAGTCAATGCCAATGTACGAAATGATGCTTCCAACGTTTTCGGACAGGATATCAATCACCGTATCGACCCGACTTATTCATTCGGTTTTTCCTGGAGAGCATCGGAAGAAGCTTTCTTCCAAAAGCATCTGAAATGGATCACAACACTCAATTTCAGAGGAACATTTGGTATTCAGGGAAACGCTTTGACACGTGAAAGTCCTGAACTAATCTTAAGTCAGAACGGAGTACAAGCAGGATATAATCGATATTACTCCACTATTAGCCAGATCCCCAATCCGTATCTCTCCTGGGAACGTACCAAAAACTGGAATTTCGGTGTGGACCTGGAACTGTTTCATATGTTTTATATGAATCTGGAATACTACACCCGACGTTCCAATGCGGTAATCACCGTAGATTTACCATTCGAATATGGAATTAACGACATGAAACGTAACGGCGGAATTATTTACAATCGGGGAATTGAATACACGTTATCATTCACACCTGTTCAGAAACGTGATTTCAGCCTGAATATTAACCTGAATGCCTCTAAAAACTGGAACAAAGGCGGAGAAACCACGATTGACAGAACCACGGGGATGTACTTGACCGGAAGCAACACCCAGATATTAAAAGAAGGATATCCGTTAAGCGGATTCTGGTCATATTCCTTTGCCGGTCTTGATGGAAGTAACGGCAAACCGATGTTCAACTATGTTGAAGTCCCGGAAGAAGAAAAAAGTAAAGGCATCGACCCGACCACTTACCTTGTATATTCCGGAGAAAAAGAGCCGTATTTCACCGGAGGTCTCGGTTTGAGTTTCCGCTACAAATCTTTGTCACTAAATACCAGCTTTTCCCTTTTGTTAGGTAGCAAAAAGCGTTTGACGTCACCTTACAATGATTTCCGAGGAGAACATAATATGATGCCCGATCCAACCAAGAATATAAACCGCGATTTATTGAATCGCTGGCAAAAAACAGGAGACGAAGCTTACACAAATATCCCCGGGTTGCCGATATGGCCATTAGGGATCGCTTGGACTTTGCCTAACACGGAGACCGCAGAATCACCCATTTATATGTGGGAAAAATCAGATGCTATGGTAGTCAGCGCTTCATTCCTGCGTTGCCGTAACATTGGATTATCCTGGCAGATGAAAAAAGAATGGTGCGACAAGATACATGCTAAAAACCTGTCTATTAACTTTAATATGGACAATGTATTTGTAATAGCCAGCAAACGTTTTAATGGTTTTGATCCGGAATTAGAAAACAGCATCATGCCACGTTCTTTCTCATTGGGACTTAATATAGGATTTTAAACAATAAACAAAGAGAGATATGAAACTTAAATATTTAATTTATACAATTACACTGACCGGCCTCACCGCTTGCGGAGATTTCTTAGAGCCAAAGTCACAGAGCCAATATATACCTAAAGACGCTAATGCATTGCAAGAGATGCTTATCGGAGAAGCCTATCCCCAACAAAAGGATACCAAATTTCTCAACTATCAGGAAATACTCGCAGATGATGTCGAGCAGAATCAGGTGGAAGGTTACGAATTCCCAGAAAACGACAAAGCAGATATGGAAATATTTGAGATACTGTATAGCTGGCAACCCAATATGTTCGAAATACGAGAAAAATTGGGACAACAAACAGTCAATACTTGGGAGAACCTTTATGAATATATTTTAGGAGCTAATGCCACACTTGACTATATTGACGAAGTATCCGGTACAGAAATTGAAAAGAATTATATTAAGGCACAATCCTATGCCCTACGGGCTTTTTATTATTATATGTTAGTCAATCAGTACGGACTTCCCTATAATTATAACAAAGAATCATTGGGAGTTCCTCTCAAGCTGGACAGTAAAATGAGAGATGATGACAATATATTGATGAGACGGAACACGGTAGAAGAAGTATACCGACAGATTGTTACCGACCTAAACGAAGCAGAACGTTTATTCCTAACTCTCTCCGCCACACAACAATATGAACCGAACTACCTTGTCAGTTTACCTATGGTACAATTATTAAAATCACGTGTAGCTCTATATATGGAAAATTGGGAAGAAGCTAAAACGTATGCGGAGAAAGTTATCAAAGATTGGAACTTCTCACTACGCGATCTGAATACTATTCCTGCACCGGAAGCAGGTATAAAAGAACCTTATTACACATTCAATACATATGATTCGCCGGAAGTCATCTGGAGTTATGGAACTATCAGAGACTTGACAGGTGAATACGAAGGTTATATCGATAAGAAAGATGAAAACAGCGATGAAGAAAAGACCAGAAGAATGTTCAAAGCAGCAGACGGGTTAATCAACAGTTTCTCAGAAGGTGACTTACGCAAAGACCGTTATATTACTAGGGAAATGCAATATAACGAGGCGGTTCCGGAGAACAGCACATTTTATGATACTTATCTCCCCTATGGCAAATATAAGACACTACGTTCTGTCCCCACTTCCGGAAGCAGTGATTATTTTGCACTCTCCTTCCGAATAGCAGAAGCTTATCTAAACTATGCAGAAGCCGCTGCCATGAGCCAAGCCGAAGGAGATGCCATCACCGCTATGAATACATTGCTGGAGAAACGATATGATAGAGGAAACGCACCGTCTTTTTCCGGATTGAGCGGAGATGCTTTGATCACCCAAATACGTGAAGAACGCAGAAAAGAACTTTGCTACGAAGGACAACGCTGGTTCGACTTACGTCGATATGGTATGCCTTCCATACAGCACAAATGGGAAGGCAAAGTTTATACACTAACAAAAAACGATCCTTCATACGTATTACCTATTCCTACAGAAGTGTTGCAAAGAAACTTATTATTGGAACAAAATCCGTTCGGACCGGAACGGACTGGAGTTCCTGTTACAAAATAACTATAAATATAAGAAATAATGATCGTCAATTTTAAACAACAGAGAATCATGAAGCCAATATATAATGTATGGATATTACTATTCTGTCTCACATTCTCGTCCTGTTATAATGAAGATATTATCAACCCGACACCAGATCCACTTGCACTTGCCGGAGGATTTGAGTTTCCGCAGGGAAATAATTCATGGGACAATGATGTTATGAAAATCTACCAAGACTTCGGAGTGGAGTCGGTAGTTCATCAAGAGTCTTCGAGAATTGTCTCAATGACGAAATGGGAGCATTTTATATTACTTTTATGAAGAACCACATTTTTCCTTACCTCAACCGGGAAGTTACGGATAGAGTATTTCCCATGTACTGGTATATGGTATACAATTATTCTGTATTTACTTCCATTATACCGGGAGTACTGGAATATTATGTTGCACTGCCCGAGCATGATGACGGCCAAACCGACTGCTGGATAACTTGTTTCTGGGGAGATAAAGCCCACAGTACTTACGATGACCCAATCACAGGATGGAAAACTCCTATTGCCGGCAATAAGGATAGTTTTACCATACGCCGCTTCAAAATAATTGATGAAGTTATAAATACAGCTATCGCCAACGGAAATATTATCATACCCGAAGATGAATTTGATGCAGGATTTGACCATTTAACTCCGATTGTCAGAAGTGAAGACATCGAAAGTAAAGCCGATCCTAATTATTATCTTAAAAGAGGCTATCCTGGTAATGTAAATTCATTATCAGGTAAACATTCTAAACCCGATTCCGATAATCCTCCAACAGCCAAAGAAACATTTATCGGCTATCTGCAAATAGCCATGCGTCATACCAAAGAAGAACGGGAAGTAATGTTTCCTTCGGCAACCTATCCATTTCTAAGCACTAAGTTCGATTTTGTGACAAACTATCTAAAAAAATATAATATTGATTTGGAAGCTATCGCCAAAGGACCGGAAGATTGGGATATTAAACCTTATCCGGAACTACCGAAAACTGATGAAGGAGATGGCGATGATGATGATCCTTGGGGAGACTGGGGAGATTGGTAAAGAAACTCTTCCATAACGATTAAGTTAGTCATTTCATTAAAGGATAGATAAAATAAGAATAAAGATATTTAGAATTTACCATATATTATAAACTCCAAATCATGAAATTAATAAGACTCTCATTGATATTATTGCTCTTATGCAGCACCACTCCTCTATGGAGCGACAGCGGACTTCAATTCAAAGGAAAGTTGAGACTACTCAAACCAACCACTTTGCAAGTTAAGGATTTGAATGGGAACCTCATTTTAAGTTGTCCTATTAACCAAAATGGAGTATTCGAAACCGAAAAAAAAGACATTATATCCGATGTATATACACTATATATTGGGAATACGGAGCAAAACATATACCTCGAAAACAGACCTGTAACCATTCATGGTTTTTTCGATGAAAAGAATCCCGAACAAAGTTCACTTTCATTCACCGGCATTGATCCGTTTCTGACTTTACAAAACTATATGCCGACCGAAAGAGATCCGGATAAAGCAACAATCCCGACTTCTGCCAAAGAGAAGCTGGCATCTGCCATGGCATCCGCATTAGCTTATCTGGCAGATGTGAATGATTACCCATCCAACAAAATGTTATTGGATATGATACCGGAACAAGATAGGAATTCGTTGTCTGCCAAATGGTTAATCAACAAAGTAGAAGTCCTCTCCCACCAGATTATCGGTGCAGAATGTCCTGGTTTTACGTTCATTGACAACAATGGAAAGAGCATAGGTTTAAAGGACTTCCGTGGAAAAATTGTCGTACTGGATTTCTGTGCTTCCTGGTGTGGCCCTTGCCGCAAAGAGATGCGCAGTATGCTGACAATATACAATGATCTGAAAGCAGATGATTTAGAATTCATCAGTGTTTCGTTGGATGACAGCGAAGCAAAATGGAGAAAAATGCTGGATGAAGAAAAACTGCCGTGGGTGATGCTATGGGATAAAACAGGATTTCCCAAAAACAGCAAGACTCCAAGTG
>ERZ1503853.866-NODE-866-length-8165-cov-5.028360_pt1 | contig 8165 bp, 9 predicted proteins | sample MGYA00572260_ERZ1503853 | MGnify/ENA primary metagenome ERZ1503853 (study PRJEB39906, sample SAMEA3182114) | gut metagenome | biome: human; feature: gut; material: Stool; isolation source: human stools | place: Canada | collected 2013-06-10 ...
TGAAGCAACCTTTCAGGTTCTCTTCGTTCTCTACAGTGGCTTCACCATAAAGCCAGCTTAATTTCTGAATATCCTCAGAAGCCAGTTCCTGGCTGACTTCTGTTGCTATTACACTTTTAGTGGGTGTTCTGAAAAATAGAATCATAGCACTTTTATAGTTGTTTTGTTAATTGAAAACTAGTTCTAATATCAAGGGTCTATTAATAAGGTGCAAAGTTATATAAAAGAGACGGGGTATGAAAGAATTTTGAGCGTAAATATAGGTACTTTCGTAAAAAAGTAGCATCTTTGCAGCATGAATTGGATAGAACAAGTAACCATACTCGATTTATTGGTGAAAGGGCTTATCGTCGGTGTAGTGGTTTCTGCGCCGTTAGGTCCTGTTGGGGTACTTTGTATACAGCGCACACTGAACAAGGGACGATGGTATGGATTTGTTACCGGTCTGGGAGCTGCCCTTAGTGATATAGGCTATGCCTTGATTACAGGTTATGGCATGAGTTTTATGGATGATTTCTTGGCAAAGAACCAAGTTTTGTTACAAATTATCGGCAGTATCATGCTGTTCTTTTTCGGTATTTATACTTTCCGTAGTAATCCTGTCCAGTCTATCCGTCCTGTATCTTCTACCCCGGGCAGTTATCTTCATAATTTTGTTACTGCTTTTTTTGTGACTCTCTCCAACCCCCTCATTATATTCCTGTTTATAGGTTTGTTTGCCCGTTTTTCTTTTGTGATGCCGGGCAGTCCCATAGGCTTTCAACTGGTAGGGTATTTGGCTATTGTATTGGGGGCTCTTCTCTGGTGGTTCGGAATTACGTATTTTGTCAATAAAGTACGCACCCGTTTTAATTTACGCGGCATTTGGATTTTGAACCGTGTGATTGGTATTGTAGTGATGCTGATTTCAGTCGCAGGTTTCATTTATACTATTTTAGGAAAAACGATGTACTGACAAAGAAACATATCTTGTGTATCATACGTTGGTTTTTTAATTTTTTAATTATCAATTTTAATTTAAAAAGTATGTTCGTTTCCAAGCAGTTAAAAGAAAAGAATATAGCCGAGTATCTTATATATATGTGGCAGATAGAGGATTTAATCCGTGCCAACGGCTGTGATATGGAAAAGATAAAAAGCACCATCATAGCTCCTTATCCGTTAACGGAAGAGCAGAAAGCGGAACTCACCCAGTGGTATATGGATTTGATTGAGATGATGCGTCATGAAGGGATTATGGAAAAAGGCCATTTGCAGATTAATAAAAACATTATAACTTGGCTTACCGACCTTCATTTGCAGTTATTGCGTTCCCCTAAGTTTCCTTATTATAATTCTGCTTATTATAAAGTATTGCCTTATATTGTAGAGTTACGCGCTAAAGGTGCGGATAAAGAGGAGCCTGAACTGGAAACTTGTTTTGAGGCGCTTTATGGTATCTTATTGTTGAAATTGCAAAAGAAAGAAATCAGTGAGGAAACAAGAAAGGCACAAGAAGCAATCTCGACATTGCTGGCTATGTTGTCAAACTACTATATAGAGGATAAAAAAGGAGAATTGGAATTCTAATAAATGAAATAGAAATGAAGAATATATTGGTGACTGGTGCCAACGGTCAATTAGGAAATGAAATGCGTGTGTTATCGGCTGAATACAAGGAATATACTTGTTTTTTTACGGATGTAGCCGAATTGGACATTTGTGATGAGCAGGCGGTGATGACTTTCGTAAAAGAGAATAATATTCATGTCATAGTGAACTGTGCGGCCTATACGGCGGTAGATAAGGCAGAGGATGATATAGAGTTATGCACCAAGCTGAATAAGAACGCAGTGAGCTATCTGGCGAAGGCGGCTGAAGCCAACTGGGGTGAGTTTATTCAGATATCAACGGATTATGTGTTCGATGGCACGAAACATCTTCCTTATAATGAGGGGGATGTTCCTTGTCCCAATTCTGTTTACGGCAAGACCAAGCTGGCCGGTGAAACGAATGCATTGGAGTATTGCAAAAAAACAATGATTATCCGTACCGCATGGCTTTATTCCACTTTTGGGAATAATTTTGTAAAAACGATGCTCCGTCTGGGAAAGGAAAAGGAAACTTTGGGTGTGGTCTTTGATCAGATTGGTACACCGACATATGCCCGTGATCTGGCACGTGCTATCTTTACAGCCATTTATAAGGGAGTGGTTCCGGGAGTTTATCATTTCAGTGATGAAGGAGTATGTTCCTGGTATGATTTTACCAAGGCTATCCATCGTATTGCCGGTATCACGACCTGTAAGGTCAGTCCCCTGCATACAAATGAATATCCGGCAAAGGCTCCCCGTCCCCATTATTCCGTATTGGACAAGACCAAGATTAAAACTACTTATAACATTGAGATTCCTCATTGGGAAGAGAGTCTGGAAGCATGTATCAAAGAATTAAATGCATAATAAAATATGAATAGTGAAATAGAAAGAAGACGGACGTTTGCGATTATAGCGCATCCGGATGCCGGTAAGACCTCTCTAACTGAAAAATTGTTACTTTTTGGCGGACAGATACAGGTGGCCGGAGCCGTAAAGAGTAATAAGATAAAGAAGACCGCCACATCCGACTGGATGGACATTGAAAAGCAGCGTGGTATTTCTGTGACCACTTCTGTGATGGAGTTTGATTACAATGATTATAAAATCAATATTCTGGATACTCCGGGCCATCAGGACTTTGCCGAGGATACTTATCGTACTTTGACAGCCGTAGATAGTGTCATTATTGTGGTGGATGGTGCGAAAGGTGTGGAAACGCAGACACGTAAGCTGATGGAAGTATGCCGTATGCGTAATACTCCGGTAATCATATTTGTCAACAAAATGGACCGTGAGGCGAAAGATCCGTTTGATTTGTTGGATGAACTGGAGGAGGAACTCATTATCAATGTACGTCCTCTGACGTGGCCTATTGAAAGCGGTCCCCGTTTCAAAGGTGTGTATAACCTTTATGAACATAAACTGAATCTTTTCCAACCTTCCAAACAGGTGGTAACAGAAAAAGTGGAGGTTGATATCAATACGGAAGAACTAGACAACCAGATCGGTGCTCCTTTGGCTGAAAAATTGCGCGGAGAACTGGAACTGGTTGACGGTGTTTATCCTGAATTCAATGTGGAGGAGTACCTGAAAGGCGAGATGGCTCCTGTATTTTTCGGGTCGGCATTGAATAACTTCGGTGTACAGGAACTGCTGGATACATTTGTGGAAATTGCTCCGAGCCCCCGTCCTACCAAGACAGAAGAACGTGAGGTGGAACCCGATGAACCGAAATTTACCGGATTTGTCTTTAAGATCACAGCTAATATCGATCCTAATCATCGTTCATGTATTGCATTTTGTAAAATTTGTTCGGGCAAATTTTCCCGTAATACTCCTTATTATCATGTACGTCATGACAAGACGATGCGTTTTTCTTCTCCCACTCAGTTTATGGCACAGCGTAAAACAACAGTAGACGAGGCTTGGGCGGGAGATATCATCGGTTTGCCGGATAACGGAACGTTCAAGATCGGTGATACGCTGACTGAAGGTGAGAAACTTCATTTCCGTGGAATTCCCAGTTTTTCGCCCGAGATGTTTAAATACATTGAGAATGCTGACCCTATGAAACAGAAACAATTGGCTAAAGGTATTGACCAGTTGATGGATGAGGGTGTGGCACAGTTATTTATCAATCAGTTTAATGGACGTAAGATTATCGGTACGGTAGGGCAGTTGCAGTTTGAAGTGATCCAGTATCGTCTGGAAAATGAATATAATGCAAAATGCCGATGGGAGCCTATCAGCCTATACAAGGCATGTTGGGTGGAAAGTGATGACCCGGAAGAACTGGAAGCTTTCAAAAAACGTAAATATCAGTATATGGCCAAGGATCGTGAAGGAAGGGATGTATTCTTGGCTGATAGCAATTATGTACTTCAAATGGCACAAATGGACTTCAAGCATATTAAGTTCCATTTTACCAGTGAGTTTTAATTTGTTGTTGGAGGTGGTCAAAAATCCCTAAGGGATGGACACACCTCCTTCTTGTTTTCACGAAATATTCTTTTTTACTTTATTCCTCTGGCTTTATAAATTCGTTCTTTAGCGTTATTAATTTGTTGGAACTTCTCTTCTGCCGCTTTTTTCACATCTTCACCCAATGTAGCAACACGGTCAGGGTGATGTTTTAATGCCAGACGGCGATAGGCTGTACGTACTTCCTCATTGGTGGCGGACGGGTCAATTTCAAGTACTTTGTAAGCTTCTTCCAATGAGTTTCCGCTTAAGTTCAGCATGGATTCCACTTCTTTGGGCGACAGTTCCATGCATTGTGCCACTTCTTTTAATGCTGCTATTTCCTCAGAGCATACGCTTCCGTCACTTTTGGCTATGTTTACCAGAAAGTCCAACAATTGCAGCCGTTGTTCGTAAGGCAGGTTCGCGGCAATCTGTGCACCACATTCATGGATGGTATTTTTAAATGCCATCGGGTTTTGACGCTCCATCTGTTTGCGCTGTTCAAAAAGATTCAGCAAAATCTGTTCTCCTTGGATGACTGCCTCTTCGCCGAAATTCATTCTTAAGAATTGGCGTACATATTCCATTTCGCTGTGCATGATGCGTCCGTCTGCACGGATGATGTAAGACGCCATAACCAACATGGAGAATAAAAAGCTATTCCGCTGGCCTTCGTCATAGTTTCCGGCTTCCGCCTGTCCTTTTTCGTATGTATTGCCAAAAAGTCCGTTGTTTCCATCCAGCAATGAGCCTAAGGCAAATCCGGCCAAAGCTCCCAGTGGTCCCATAGTCATGAATCCCAGAATACCACCAATCCATTTTCCTGCTCCCATTATTCTTTTAATTTTTTCGTTTTGGATGCAAAAATAAACAATCTTGGATGAAAAAAGTCTCTTTGCCGCATTTTTTACTATCTTTACCAGTCAAATTAAAAATACTATGTTTCAGAAACTTGTAGCAATAGAACCTGTCAGTCTGGTTCTGTCAGCAGAAAAAGCGTTATATTCTTTTGCAGATGAGGTTGTTATGTACTCTGATATTCCGGCGGGGGATAATGAGATTATTGCTCGGATCGGAGATGCGGATGCTGTATTGTTAAGTTATACATCACAAATAAACCGGTATATTTTAGAGAGATGTCCGAATGTCCGGTATATCGGTATGTGTTGTTCACTATACTCTCCCGAAAGTGCGAATGTGGATATCCGTTATGCTAATGAACGCGGTATTACGGTGACAGGTATTCGTGACTATGGTGATGAAGGGGTAATAGAATATGTAGTCAGCGAACTGGTGCGTTGTCTTCATGGATTCGGTCAGAAGCCGTGGGAAGGGATTCCCCGGGAGATTACCGGCTTGAAAGTGGGTATTGTAGGCTTAGGAAAATCTGGTGGTATGATAGCGGATGCAATGAAGTTTTTTGGTGCGGATATAGCTTATTATGCCCGTAGTGAAAAAAAAGAAGCCGGTGCGAAAGGTTATCGTTTTATGCCTTTGAATGAACTTTTGACATGGAGTGAAGTGGTATGCTGTTGCTTGAATAAGAATACGGTTTTGTTGCATGAGGCAGAGTTCAAGGCACTTGGAAATAGGAAGATACTATTTAACACAGGATTGTCACCTGCGTGGGATGAATCTTCGTTTACCCGATGGTTGGAGGAAGATAATCTTTGTTTTTGTGATACATTAGGAGCATTGGGGAGTACGGCATTGCTTACCCATCCGCATGTGCGTTGTATGCAAGTATCAACCGGCCGTACCCGCCAGGCGTTTGACCGCCTGAGCGAGAAGGTGCTGGCCAATTTGTCAGAATACAATGGGTGAAGTGATATTGAGCAGGGTGTTCACTACAGACCATCCTGCAATCTCTGATGTGGCGCTGTACACTTCTACTACTGCGTGTACTTGTTCATTTTTGATTTCCACTTTTTGAGTATCACCTGTAAATCCAGGGGTGGACTGTATGGATACCTGCATATTGTCCGGTCCTACGGAAGCCAATGAGGCTGCGACAGATACATTTACTTTGGTTGGAAAAACATTTATTGCCTCTGTTGCATTGCCGGAAAAGACAATGCGTTTTTCCTGTTGCAGCTCTTCCTTGTAAACCGATGTGCCTTTCAAAGCATCAGGTCCTTTTTCATTGAAAAAACGAGCTGTAGCATTTCCCATCAAAGAGGTGGTTCTTAATACATCAAATCCTCCGGTGGCCCCGGATACCAAGTAAACCCGTGTATCGTTTGCCTTGGCCGTTTCTTTGACTTTCTCATAAAAAGAGGTGTCTGCCAAAGCTCCTATGGATAGGGTGATAATGGAAGTTCCGTTTTCCAAGGTGGGTAAGGCCAGTTCTTTCATTGCGGCAGGCGAGGCTGATTCCACCAGATAATCAGGTTTTAACTCCAACAGTTCTTTTAAAGTGTGACAGGTTGCACACATTTTTCCGTGTTGCCTCATTTTATTCGCAATGTGTTCGGCCTTTGATGCCGTACGCGAATATACGCCTACTAATTCATAGTCGGGCAACATTCCTTTGACAACTGCGTTTGTTATAATTTCAGCAAGTCGTCCACATCCTACTATAACCAATCTATTCATAGAACAAAGATAGTGATTTTCATCATATAAACCTATTTTGTGGAAAATGGAATTTATTGTGATGTATTTCTTGTTCTATGGGTATGTCCGAGCTGTTTTGAAATGTTTGCACTTAGTAAATGGCAAAGTATCTGAACTTCGATGAAATGGGAAGAAATGAAAATCTACTCGTGAAAAAGAGATGTCTATGACGAATCTAAAATGAAGATTTAAGGTAAATCTAAGGTTGTTTCTTCTTGTTTTTATGAATAGTTTGTTTTACTTTGTGCCAGATAAGTAAATATAGAAATCAAATGAAAAACAAACAACTATTATGCGTTTTATTCCCTTTGTTGGTGGCGTGTACCGGGCAACGCCACCAACAGCAGGTATCCAGTGAGTCAATCATAGAAGAAGCGGTGCGGAAGGGAGAAGTTCTGAAAGGGGAGATTGTTCCCATTGATACGGCTCTGTTCCGGTATGCCTATCGTATGCGTGTACAGGGTGACAAGGCGGTGATATTGGATTTGCACAATGCCGATTACTATTATCATGTATTTACTTATCCCGATTTTCAATATCAGTCTTCTTTTGGAAAGCGTGGGGAAGGTCCGGGTGAGTCCATTTATGCGGCGAATATCCGTTTTGCAGGGCAGGACACGGTGTGGGTGCTTGATGACGGCAAGGGCAGGATGTATCAATATAGCGGTATAGCCGGGGGGAAAACTCCCAAACAGGAAAAGGATATTTTGTTGGATAAGCGCTTGTTCCGTTCCCTTGATTTTGATTTGAAGGATGCCTCTACTGTTGTTATCCCCGATTATTCCGGTGAGAACCGTTTCAGTTGGGCTTCACTCTCTTCCGGCGAATTGCTTCGTAAATCCGAGCAGATACCTGTGTCCGATCCGGAACTGTTGAGAGAAAGTGCGCCTGCTGTGGCTCAAGGCTGGAACAGTTTTGTATCATTCAGTCCTGATAAGAAGATATTGGTTTCTGTCACTCAGTTTGGAGATAGGCTCGATATTTATAGCATGGCTTCACAAAAGCATATAGGAGAATTGGGTGGGGATGGTGAACCCCAATTTAAAGTGAGTCCTGAAGGGTATGGACTTCCGGCGGGGAGAATCTGTTATTATGATGTGCAGGTGACTGACCAATACATTTATACCATTTATGACGGTCGTAAATTTAAGGATATTATGAAGTTGGCCGATGCCTATCAGCAGGGTGGTAAAATATTACGTATATCCACCCACGAGGGCGATGTGGTGAAAACCTATGTATTGGATCGTCCTATTGCCGGTATTTATGTAGATGAGGCTGCCGGTATGTTATTCGGTTTGGATGTCAATGCTGACGAGCAGATAGTGAAATTTCCCCTTGAATTGGAATAGAGGAAGTTTTGAAAAGAAATCACCGTGTTATCCTATAATGGCGGATAATTTATTGTAGTGTATGGTTGGAAAAACATAAGTTCGTTTTCCGAAAAGAACCGGATCTTTTTTGAAAAGAACAGGGCCTTTTTTAAAAAGGTTCTAGTGTTTTATGAGC
>ERZ1503853.887-NODE-887-length-8049-cov-3.443332_pt1 | contig 8049 bp, 7 predicted proteins | sample MGYA00572260_ERZ1503853 | MGnify/ENA primary metagenome ERZ1503853 (study PRJEB39906, sample SAMEA3182114) | gut metagenome | biome: human; feature: gut; material: Stool; isolation source: human stools | place: Canada | collected 2013-06-10 ...
ATCAGAAACGGACCGGAACCTCCTCCCCGTTCGGGAATTCGGGCGGCGGCTAATGCCTCGTCTCTGATTTCTCATTTTTAATTGCTGCGAGCGCTTCCTGGGCCCGATACGACGAACGCACCATCGGTGCGCTCGCGCAGTAATCGAATCCCATGGCGAGCGCCTGCTGCCGGTACGCTTCGAATTTCTCAGGAGTGATGTATTCCGCAACGGGATAGTGCTCCAATGTAGGTCGAAGATACTGGCCGAGGGTGACGATCCGCACTCCTGCCCGGCGCAGGTCGCGCAGCGTTTGCAACACCTCGTCATCGCTTTCGCCGAGGCCGAGCATCAGGCCGCTTTTGGTCGCGGCGCCGCGTCGTGCGAGCAGCTCCAGCGTGCGGAGCGAGGTCGCGTAACGGGCGCGCGAACGCACCTGCGGGGTGAGTCGCTCGACGGTTTCGATGTTGTGCCCGATAATATCGGGCTTCGCCGCCGCCACCGTGTCCAACAGCTCGGGGCGGGCGTCGAAATCTGGAATAAGGAGCTCGATCGTTGCGTCGTGATTCTCTCGACGGATGGCTTCGACGGCGGCAGCCCAGTGGCGGGCGCCTCCGTCGGGCAGATCATCACGTGTAACGGATGTTACGACAACGTGCCGAAGACCCATCAGCTTCACGCTGCGGGCCAGTTGCCCGGGCTCTGCATCGTCGGGCGGAAGCGGACGTCCCGTGCGCGTGGCGCAGAAACGGCAGCTCCGTGTGCAGACATCGCCCAGAATCATGAAGGTAGCTGTCCGACGACTCCAGCATTCGGCTTTGTTGGGGCACATCCCGCTGCTGCAAATCGTGTGCAGGGCATGTTCCCGAACGATCCGGTCCACCTCGGCGAATTGCGTCGTGCGGTGGAGGCGAATTTTCAGCCAGCCGGGTTTTTTCGCTACGTCTACCTTGTTGTCATACAACTTCGGCATTTAAGTTCATTATTTTCCAATTGATGCAAATATACGAAAAAAAACAATACGGTCAACTTCGCACCATAAAAAACCCTTCGTTACGTTCTTTTTGGAAACGCGCAGCAGGAGATGCCGCAACTGGTTCGTACCTTTGGCTGACGCCTTGGGTACTTCGTCTCGGCAAAAAGCAAATAAATTTGCATTGCGCTCGGCTTAATCGTATCTTTGGCTGTGCCGAAGATACTCCCGCTCGGCAATGTTCAAATAAATTTGACATTGCTCTCGCTTATTCGTATCTTTGCAGGATAAAACGCCTTGTGCGCGGGAGCGATTGAGAAGAGATGCTTGAAAAGCTGGCCAAACAGACCGCCGTTTACGGTATCAGCACCATTGCGGTGCGTTTTCTGAGCTACCTGCTCACGCCCGTCTTCACGCGGGTGTTCGAGCCGGAGGCTTACGGCATCGTTACCGACGTCTATGCGTTGATTCCGTTCGCGCTGGTGGTGCTCACCATGGGGCTCGAATCGGCTTATTTCCGCTTTGCGGCCAAGGCCGACGCCGCAGCCGCGGCTGCGGGTGGCACGGAGGGCGAGATCGCCGCACGGGCGCGGGCGGGCAAACGGCGCCTGTTCGCCACCGCGTGGGGCGTGACGCTGCTCGCGGCCTCGCTCTTTTTCCTGCTGACGGCCTTCGGCCGCGAGCGCGTGGCGGAGTGGATGGGCGAAGCCTACGTGGCGCATCCGGAGTACGTGCTGCTCGTGGCCGCCGTCGTCTGGTTCGACGTGGCGGCGTGCCTGCCCTTCTCGCGTTTGCGCGAACAGGGCAGGGCGATGACTTTCGTGGGGATCAAGGCGCTCGGCGTGGTGGTCAACGTCGCGCTGGCCATCGGGTTCGCACTGGCCGGACTCTACGGTTCGCCCTTCGGCGTCGGGTGGGTTTTCGTGGCCAACCTCATCGCCAGCGCGGTGACGTTCAATGTCATCCTGCTGACGACCGACCGCACGGTGCCGCGCATCGACCGCCGGTTGCTGGCCGCGGTGCTGGTCTATTCGCTGCCGCTGCTCGTCAGCGGCGTAGCCGGTACGGCCAACGAGTTCATCGACCGGCAGATGATCAAGTACCTCGTCCCTGCGGGGGCGATGGCGCAGTTGGGGGTTTACGGCGCCATTACCAAGATCGCGGTGGTGATGATGCTCTTCACGCAGATGTACCGCCTGGCGGCCGAACCCTTTTTTCTGGCCGACTACCGCAAGAGCGACTTCGTGGCGATGAACGCCGCGGCGATGAAATACTACGTGATGGCCTCGATGTTCATCTTTCTGGGCATCGCCCTCTTCAAGGATCTCTTCTCCCTGATCGTGGGGGCCGATTTCCGCGAGGGGATCTTCATCCTGCCGGTGGTGCTGGGGGCCAATGTCCTGAGCGGCGTGTGGCTGAACCTCTCGTTCTGGTACAAGCGCGAGGAGCGGACGCAGCTGGCCGTGTGGGTCACCTTCACGGGGTTGTTCTTCACCGTCGTGATGAACGTGGCGCTCGTTCCGGCGCTGGGTTACGTGGGCGCGGCCTGGGCGCGGCTCGCGAGCGAAGCGGCGATGGTCGGGGTAAGCTACTGGCTCAACCGGCGCTATTACCCCACGCCCTACGACCTGCGCCGTATCGGCGAGTATGTCGCGCTGGGGCTGGGCGTTTTCTTCGCCAGTGCGGTTTTCGCGCGCTGGCTCCCCGTGCGCGGCGCGGAATATGCGGTGAACGGCGTGTTGTTCGGTCTGTTCGGCCTGTTCGCCGTGCGGCGCGAGCATATCGACGTAGGGCGGCTGTTGCGATCGGTCGTGAAACGATGAATTGAGAAAAAGATGGAAACCAAGAATAAGTTGTTGATTCTGTCGCTGAGTTTCGCTATTTTCATCGTGGGCGTCCGGGCGCTTTACAGCGAGCCGGGCGTCGTGCGCAACGGTGTGTTGGCCGCCTCGGTCATGGGGCTGGTCGCGATCGCCGTCGTGCAGACGGTGCGGGCGGTGAAGCGGAATAAAAAACGTTGACGCAAGATGCAGTTTCGGGATATTATCGGTCAGGAGGAGCTCAAACGGCGACTGGTTGCGAGCGTCGCGGCGGGGCGCGTGAGCCATGCGCAGCTCTTTACGGGGGCGGCGGGTGCGGGCACGCTGCCGCTGGCGGTGGCTTACGCCCAGTACCTCAATTGCCGGCACCGCGCCGACGGCGATTCGTGCGGCGTCTGTCCCGACTGCCGGCAGATCGCAGCCCTCGCGCATCCCGACCTGCATCTGGTCTTTCCGGTCAACAAGCAGGGCAAGAAGTCGGGCGAAGTGATTACGTCGGATGCCTTCCTGCCGCTGTTCCGCACGGTATTCGCCCGCTCGAACGGCTATTTCTCGCCGCAGGAGTGGTACGACGCGCTCGACCTGGGCAAGACGCTGCGCGGTGCGATTTCGGCCCGCGAGGCCGACGAGATCATCCGCAAGCTTTCGTTCAAGAGTTTCGAGGCGGAGTACAAGGTGATGCTCGTCTGGCTGCCGGAGACGATGAACGAGGAGGCTGCCAACAAGATCCTCAAAATTTTGGAGGAGCCGTGGGAGAAGACCGTTTTCCTGCTGGTGAGCGAGGCTCCAGACCGGCTGTTGCAGACGATCCTGTCGCGCACGCAGGAGGTGGCCGTTCCGCGCATTTCGACCGAGGTGTTGGAGGCGGTGGCGGCGCGGCACGGCCAGAGCGATCCGGCGCGGCTGCACAACCTCGCGCGGCTGGCCGGAGGCGATTATCTGACGTTGCAACGGCTGCTGGCGGGCGAGGACGACGAACTGACGCGCGACTGCTTCGGACTGTTCTGCTCGCTCATGCGGCTGAGCTACAACGACAAACACCTCGAACTGGTGTCGTGGGCCGAGGAGGTGGCGCATCTCTCGCGCGAACAGCAGCGGGCGTTCCTGCGCCACGCGGCGCGTCTGCTGCGCGAGAGCTACATGCTCCACGCCGGATTGGCCGACATCAGCTACCTGTGGGGCGCCGAAGCCGATTTTTGCGGGAAGTTCGCCCCCTTTATCGGCAACGAGAACGTGGAGTTCCTGCTCGACGAGATCGAACGGGCGATGCGTCAGATCACGCAGAACGGCAATCCGACGATCGTCTTTACGCACTTCGCGCTGAGCGTCAGCAAACAGATTCGACGAAAATAGGGAGGAGATTATGGCACGTGTGGTACTTTTGACGGGAGGCAACGTCGGCGACGTGAAGGAGCGTCTGCGCACGGCGCAGCGGTTGGTCAACGCCCGCATCGGAGCCGTGCTGCGCTGTTCGCACTGCTACGGGAGCGCCCCGTGGGGCTTCGAGGCCGAACAGCCGTTCGTCAATCAGGTGTTGGTGGCCGACACCGATCTCGCGCCGCACGAGGTGCTCGCCGAGGTGCACCGCATCGAGCGGGAGCTGGGGCGCAACCGTGCCGCCGAGGCGGTCGAACGGGCCGCTACGGGGCAGCGTTACGTCTCGCGGCCGATCGATATCGACATCCTGCTCTACGACGACGAGGTGATCTCCACGCCCGAACTGACGATCCCGCATCCGGGTATCGCCGAGCGCGAGTTCGTCCTCACGCCGCTGTGCGAAGTACTGCGCCAGCGGCCTCATCCCGTGCTGGGGCTTACGATGGGCGAACTGCGCAATAACCTGTTAGGAAAGACGAAATGAAACGGACGATACTATATGCCGCCGCCGCGCTGCTGCTGGGCGGTTGTTTCAAGAGCGTGGGTTACGATACCGACGTGATCCTCAAAAGTTGGGTGCAGACGGAGTCGGCCGCCGAGCTGAAACCGGCGCAGGGGGTGGTCGCCTATGCCTTCGAGGCCGACACCGTGACGTGGACGGTCGCCTCCTACGAGGATGCGTTGAACGGCGTCCTTACGCGCAAGGGAACCGACGAGGCGGGCGTTTCGCCCGTGCAAGGTACGGCCTACCGCGTCGACTCGGTCGACATGGACCTGCTGCTGATGCGGGTGGGCAGTACGCCCGTCGTGGTCGTGGCGGTCGATACCGAAAACCGGCTCTACGGTTATCGGCAGCAGGATTTGGGCGAGAATCTGCCGCAGCTCTTCACGTCGGTCATTTTCCGCCCGTGGAAACAGATGAAAAAATATGTCGACGGCACGTGGCGGATGTTCAACGACTTCTATGTCGAGGAGCCCGACAATCCCGGCGGCGAGACCGGTGGCGAAACTGGTGGCGAGACTGGCGGTGAGACCGGTAGTGAAATTGGCGGTGAGACCGGCGGTGAGACCGGTGGTGAAACGGGCGGCGATTCGTCCGGTTCGCAGGGGTCGGGCGTCGACAATCGGAATATACGGCGATGAGAACAAGCGATAAGGACAAACGACGGGGCTTCGTCCCGCTGCTGGGGCGCGCGGCGCTCGCAGTCTTCTTCTGTACGGCGTTTCTGTGGCGCTGCGCCACGATCATGACGCCCACGGGCGGCCCGAAGGATACGCTGCCCCCCGTCATCACGCTGATGACGCCCGACAACTTCACGACCAATTTCAAGGATCGCAAGATCTATATCGAGTTCGACGAGTTCGTCCAGATCAAGGATCAGCAGAAGGAGTTCTTCACCTCGCCGCAGATGAAGAAGAAACCCACCATCACCCTGCGCGGGCGGGGAATCTCCGTTCAGTTGCGCGATACGCTGAGGGAGAATACCACCTATGCGCTCAATTTCGGCAGCGCGATCTGCGACAACAACGAGGGCAACCCCCTCTACTCGATGCGTTACGTCTTTTCGACCGGACCCGAGATCGACTCGATGGTGCTGTCGGGCTATACGGTCGACGCCTACAAGGCCGACAGCGTAAGCAAGAGCTTCATCTACTTTTACATCGCCGACTCGGTTCCCGAACCCAAAGAGTACGATTCGACGCTGTTCAACTACAAGCCGCAGGTCATCGCCCGTGCCGAGACCAACGGCATTTTCCTGGCGCAGAACCTCAAACCGGTTCCCTACCGCGTCTACGCCTTCCAGGATACCAACGACAACCAGATGTACGAACCGTCGATCGACAAGGTGGGTTTTCTGGACAGTCTGATCAATCCCGCGCTGATGCCCGACTTTTCGGTCTGGTACGACTCGCTGCGCCATTACGTCACGGCCGATCCGCAGGTCTTCATGCGGATGTTCACCGACGTGGCCTTCAAACGGCAGACGCTCCAGCAGTCGGAACGTCCCGCACGGCACAAGGCCATGCTCTATTTCGGCGCTGCGCATCCCGAAGTCACCGGCCTGCGGTTCGACAGCATCCCCGCCGAGCGGGTCATCTGGGATCCCCAGACCGTGGGGCGCGATACGGTGGCTCTGTGGTTCGACGTGCCCTCGGCTTCGCTTCCCGATACGATCAAGGGCGAGATCACCTATTTCAAACACGATACGGTCAACAGGTTGCAGGAGGTGACCGAACCGCTGAAACTCGCATGGCGGTATATCGAGAGCAAGTCGGAGGAGAAGGAGCGCGAAAAGCTCGAACGCGAGCGCAAACGCGCCGAAGCGGCCGGCGAGGAGTGGGAGGAGCCGGAAAAGCCCAACCCCTTCAAGGTCAACCTCTCGACCACGGGCGACGTGAATCCGCTCGACAACCTCAAATTGGAGTTCGACTATCCGCTGCGCAAACTCGATTCCGCGGCCGTGCAGCTCACCTATACCACCGAGCAGCAGCCCGAACCGCGTCCTGCCGAGGTGCGGTTCGAACGCGATACGGCCAACATGCGTGTCTGGCGGCTGAAATCCGACTGGCAGTTGGGCGGCAAGTACGAGCTGCTCGTGCCGCCGGGTGCTTTCGAGAATATCGCCAACGAACAGAACGACTCGCTGCGCGGTACCTATACGGTGGCCGACCCCGAGAAATTCGCCACGATCCGGCTGCACGTCGAGGGCAAGGCTCCCGATGCGAAGTATGTTGTGCAGCTGCTCAACGGGTCGAACGGCCTGTTGCAGGAGCGGCGCGACGTCACGACGGGCGACCTGCGGTTCGACTATGTACCGGCGGGTCATCGAGGATCTCAACGGCAACGGGCGTTGGGATTCGGGCAACCTGGTCGAACGGCGGCAGCCCGAGCGGGCCGAGATGTATGTCAACGCCGACGGCGAGTCGACCTTCGCCACGAAGGAGAACTGGGAGGTCGAACTCGATATCGACATGAACGAACTGTTCGCCCCCATTACGATGGAGTCGCTGATCGAACAGCTCGAACAGCAGGAGATGCAGCGGCTGTCGAAATACCTCGACGAGCAGCAGCAGAACCGCAAGAACCGCAAGGACGACCAGCAGGGGCAGTCTTCGTCGGGCATGGGCTTCGGCGGCGCGATGGGCGGTCTGGGTAGCATGGGCGGATCCGGCGGCATGGGCGGTGCGTTGGGAGGATTCGGCAACTCGTTCTAAATGTGTACGATGAAAACGATGAAGTTCATAACTCTTTGTGCGTCCGTGTTGCTCGCGGCCTCCGCGGCCCGTGCGCAGCACACGGTCGGCGTCTTCGGCGGTTTCGGGACGGGTACGGCCCGCTTCTACCCTGCACAGGAGACGAAATCCGTCGGCGGGCGCTTCTCCGGCGGTTTCTCGTGGCGCTATTATTCGGCCACGCGCTTCGTGGGGTGCGTCGGTGTCGATCTGGAATTCTTGCAGCGAGGGTTCGCCTATGCGCCCTTCGCCTCGACCACCGAGAACGAAGCCGATTACGTCTACTATACGCGCAAGCTCAACTCGTTCGTGGTGCCGCTCGTGTGGCAGCCCCACTTCTATCTGGCGCGGCGTCACCTGCGCGTCTATCTGGAAGCGGCGCTGACCTTCTCCTATAATTTCGATTCGAGTTACGTCAACGACGTCGCCCGCGAGAACGGCGTCGAACCGTGGCGCGGCAAGTACGAATTCAAGACCGCACGCGACAACCGCTGGGGGTACGGTCTGGCGGGCGGCGCGGGGCTCGCGGTGTTGATCGGGCGCTTCGAGGTGAGCGCCGGCGCACGCTACTATTTCGGCTATTCCGACATCCTGCGCAATCGCAACAAATATTACGACAATGCGGTCGACGGCGCCGAGAACCCCTTCTGGTATACGCCCCAGCGT